>OIZL01000332.1_pt1 | contig 37268 bp, 37 predicted proteins | sample 1588541 | NCBI WGS metagenome assembly OIZL01 (sample SAMN03283285) | human gut metagenome | biome: human-associated habitat; material: feces | host: Homo sapiens | place: Peru | collected 2012 | reverse complement strand
TAGATATCGTGGAGCAAGTCCAAAAAACTATGTAACATTTAATAATGAAGTATGGCGAATAATAGGAGTATTTCCTGTTGATGATGGAACAGGTAACATAGAAAATAGAATTAAATTAATAAGAAATGCAAGTGTAGGAACACAACTTTGGAATTCAACTCAAGTATCATCAACATCAAGCTATAACAACTGGACAGGAGCAACACTTAAAACCTATCTTAATACAACATATTATAATACATTATCAAATATTGATGAACAAAGTATGATAGGTAATGCTAAATACTATTTAGGGGGTTATACCCAATCAACTGGTATATCTAAAGATATGATGTATCAATACGAAAGGAAAATAAGCGGTAGTAATACATATTATTATGGAACAAATCCAAATAGTTGGACAGGAAAAATAGGACTTATGTACATAAGTGATTATGGTTATGCAGCAAGTGATACTTGTACATCTAATTTATCAAGTTATAATGATGAAACATGTACAAGTAATAATTGGCTATATAATATCAAAAAAAATGAATGGTTACTTCCTCAACGTAGCAATTATAGTGGCGATGTTTTCAATATTGATGCTGATGGACTTGTTGGCTTTAATAGTGCCAGTAATAATAATTATGCTGTTCGTCCAACATTATATCTAAAGTATAATGTCCAAATATCAAGTGGAGATGGCACAAGCTCTAATCCATATAAATTTACACTTGATAAGAACGAAGATAATAGTAATGCAAATAAACCTGTTTTAGCATCAAATATGATACCAGTATATTATGATGAAACAAATAGTGTATGGAAAAAAGCAGATATAAATAATAAAACTATGGAAAATAGATGGTACAATTATGATAATCAGATTTGGGCGAATGCAGTTACTATAACAAGTGATAGATTAGAAACATATAAAAATGAAAATCCAGGAACTGTTATACCAATGGATGATATAACAACAATGTGGGTATGGATACCAAGATTTAATGCAGTAACACCAAGTAATTATAATGGCGGAACAAAAGCATTACCTAATGCTATTGATGTAACTTTTGTAAAACAAAATGAAACAGCAATAGATGCCTTTACTTTTGGAAATAAAAACTTAAGTGGATTTTGGTATGCTAAATTTGAAACAAGTCATGCAACACTTGCATCAAGTACAACAGGTAATAATATAGGATGTACAACAGAAACATGTAGTAATGCTAATAATATTTTAATAAAACCAAGCGTAAAGAGTTTAAGATATAATAGTGTAAGTAGATTCTTCTTTGCAAGTAGAAGTATGGAACAAACAGGAAATAGTTTTGGATTTGTAAGTACTGAAGTAGATACACATATGAGTAAAAATAATGAATGGGGAGCAGTAGCATATTTGACTCAAAGTATCTATGGAAGATGTATAAACAGTACAACATGTACTGAAGTAGGAATAAATAATAACAGTAATTATATAACAGGAATAGGTGCAACACCAGGTGCTTCAAACACAAATTCAACGACAAATTCTTATGAAACAACTTTAGGAATTGGAGCTTCAACAACTGGAAATATATATGGCATATATGATATGAGTGGTGGAAGTCATGAATATGTTATGGGAATATCAAATAAGACAATAGGAAGTTCAGGTTTTAGCAGTTTGCCGGATGAGAAGTATTATAATAATTATACAAGTTCAAGTTATACAGGCCATGCCTTAACTGAAACTTCTGGGTGGTATAATGATTATTTGTCTTTTGTTACGACAAGCTCATCATGGATGTTTAGGGGAGGGTATTATAGTGACACTACGCAAGCTGGAGTATTTCAATTTAATGTTGGTAATGGTGCTTCTCAAAGTTTTGGGTCAACCCGTATGGTTGTAACAAACGAATAATTTATAAGACATAAGTTTTAAAATATTTATGTCTTTTTATATACAAAATTAAAAAAATATATTATAATTACAATTGATGATAGGAAGTGAGAACTTGAAAAAAAGAATAATAAGTGCAATTGTTATGATTTTGATTGTACTTCCTTTAATTGTATTTGGAGGACTTTACTTAAAAATAGGTACAGTTGTACTAGGTGCATGTTCGATGTATGAATTACTGAAGCAAAAAAATAATATGCCACTTTTTATAAAGATAATATCTATTATAAGTGTTATGTTAGTAATATATTTTAGTAATAGTTTTTCTATTTTTTCTAATTTATATTTCTTTCCAATATTGTTTTTATTATTTTTTATTTCAGTTGTATTTATTGAAGAAAAAGAAAAATATAATTTAAGTGATGCTTTATATGTTATAGGTAGTATAATTTTTATTAGTATTTCTTTTATAGCATTTAATATGATTAGAGAAAAAAATATTTTCTATTTTATTTACATTATATTAATAGCTACGATGACTGATACTTTTGCTTTATTTGGAGGCACGTTATTTGGAAAACATAAATTATGTCCTAAAATTAGTCCTAATAAGACAATCGAAGGATCTGTTATAGGAACAATATTTGGTGTTTTTATATCTGTTTTATTTATTGTTTTTACATGTAAATTAAATATAAATATATTTGTTTTAATATTAATTACATTACTCTTAAGTATAATGGGGCAATTTGGAGATTTATTTTTCTCTTCAATAAAAAGAAGTTTTAATATAAAAGATTTTTCTAATTTAATTCCAGGACATGGTGGAATTTTAGATAGATTAGATAGTTTAATTTTTATAAATTTAACATATATATTATTTATGGGTATGTTTTAAGGAGGATTTTTATGAATACAATACTTACATTATTATTATTTATACTTGTTTTAGGAATTACTGTTTTTGTACATGAATTAGGACATTTCTTGTTTGCTAAAATTGTAGGAGTTCATGTTTATGAATTTTCTTTAGGTTTTGGACCAGTAATATTTAAACATATTGCTAAAGATAAAACACAATATTCAATTAGGTGTATCCCTCTTGGAGGTTTTGTTTCTTTAGCAGGAGAAGAACAAGATGTTGATTTAACAAAACATAAAGGACATAATTTACAAGATAAAAATGTATTTCAAAGATTTTTAGTCATGGTTATGGGAGTTGGATTTAACTTTATCTTCGCCTTTATTATGTTATTTATGATAGGAACTTTGTATACTGCAAGAGACTTAACACCTGTTTTAAATGAAGTTAGTTATAATTCTCCTGCAGCAAAAGCCGGCCTTGAAAAAGGTGATAAAGTTTTAGAAATTAATAATCATAAAGTTAAATATTTTGATGACATATTTGTCTATTTAACTATTGAAGATTTATCTAAACCGGTTTCTTTTAAAGTAGAAAAACAAAATAAAAATGTAATTACTTATGTGATTAATCCTGAAAAAATAGAACAAGAAGATGGAACAGAAAAATATTTTATTGGGGTATCAACTTTAGCAAGTAAAGCAAAACCAGGTTTAGCATCTGCATTTAAATATTCAATAGATCAAGAAGGTGCTTATTTTAAGCAAATGTTCATTGTTTTAAAAGGGTTATTTACAGGTAATATTCCTGTTAATAGTTTAAGTGGTCCAGTTGGTATTTATAGTATTGTTGGACAAGTTAGAAGTCAAGGTTTAGCATCAATAATGAGTTTAATTGCTCTTTTATGTATTAATGTAGGAGTTATAAATTTACTTCCATTCCCAGCATTTGATGGAGGAAGAATTCTTTTCCTAATAATTGAAAAGTTAAAGGGTAGTCCAGTAAGTCCAAAAGTAGAAAATACAATTCATTCGATAGGATTTATCTTACTTATGGTTTTAATGGTTTATATAACATTTAATGATATTTTAAAACTATTTTAATAAAAATTGATAAAAAAATTAAAAAAAATGACCTAAAATTTAGGTCATTTTAATTTTGCCCCGTATAATTATATATGGAGGGTAAAAAAGTATGACAAAAAATTATAAGTTTGTGTTACAAGAAAATATGTATGATTGTGGTATCGCAGCTTTAAAAACAATCTTTTTACAATATGGAAAGAAAATAAATTCAAGTGATGTTGTAAGAAAAACAGCTTCCCAGGGAACAACAGCATATGAACTTATTTCATCTAGTAAAAAATTAGGACTTAATGCCAAAGGAGTAAAAACTACCTTAGACACTTTAACAATTAAACATTTACCTTGTATAGCACACATAATAAAAGACAAAAACTATTTTCATTACATAGTCATTTTTGAAAAAAATAATAAAAATAGAACTTTGGTTATTTTAGATCCTGCAATAGGAATAAAAACTATCACATATGAAGAATTTAATGAAGAAACGACTAATATCTTTATCTTGTTTGATGAAAAAAAGATGCAAAAAGAAAAAGATAGAAGATTTAAAAATGTAATAAAGTCTTTATTAAAAATTAATAAAAATACAATAATTAAAAGTATTTTATTATCTATATTTTATATTATTATGACTATCTTATTTAATTATTACTTTAAAGTTATTTTAGAAAAATTAGAACTTAATAATGCTTTAATATATAGTTTTATAATCTTTTTATTAATTGTATTATTAAAAAACATTATTTATAATTTAAAGAATAAAACATTTTTAAAATTAAATATGAAAATAGATAAAAATGTTACTAATAATTTAATTAATCATATAATTTATCTTCCAAAAAAGGTATATCTTAATAAAACTGTTGGGGAATTATCAGTTATTCTAAATGATATTTATAACTTTAAGTTAGTAATATCAAAATTGTTTATTATATTCTCTATTGATATTATTTTAATTTTCTTTTCTTTTATAATTATAGGAGCTTATAAAATAATTTATTTAATACCATTTTTTTTAATAGTTAGTATTCTTCTTTTTATATCTTTTAAATATAAAGGTATATTTAACAATAATTATTTAAAATGTAAAAATAGTCAAATATTTTATAATTCTAAATTTATTGAATGTCTTACAAGTTATAATTCAATTAAAAATTTATGTATTGAAGAAAAAATAACAGGAAAATTGAAAAAATATTCAAAAGTTAATAGAGATAATGAATATATTTACACAAAAAATAGTAATAATTATAGCTTTATTAATAATGTTTTAATTGATTTATTTTATGTTATTTTAATCTTTTTAATGGTATTTACAACTAGTAATATAACTACGATTGTTTTTATAAGTAGTATGTATTATTTAGTTCTTGACACTACTTTAAGTATATGTGAAGTAATATCAATGTATGATACATTTGAGATATCTATTTATAAAGTTCTTGATTTATTTGACTTAGAAAAAGAAAAAATAACAAAAACTTACAAAATGGATATTGAAAAATTAGAGTTTAATAATGTTAGTTATGCTTATGATGATAAAAATATTTTAACAGATTTAAATTTTAATTTAGAAAAAGATAATAAAATATTTATTACAGGTAAAAGTGGAAGTGGTAAATCAACTTTAATGAACATTTTATTAAAGTATTTAAATCCTTTAAAGGGTAGTATAAAACTTAATAATACTAATATTGATAATATTAATAATGGCGTTATTAGAAATAGTATTACTTATGTAGGACAAGATGAATCACTTTTTACATCTTCAATAAATAGTAATTTAAGTTTAATAAATAATAATCAAAAACAAATAGAAAAAGCTATAAAAACATGTTTAATTGATGATGTTTATAAGAAAAATAATATAAATTCATATTATATTCTTGAAGAAAACGGTTTGAATTTAAGTAATGGTGAAAGAAAAAGGTTGTTAATTGCAAGAAGTTTATTAAAAAGAAGTAATTTAATTATATTTGATGAAAGTTTTAATGAAATAGATGTTGAAACAGAAAGAAAAATATTAAATAATATATTTAAAAATTATCCAGAGAAAAAAATTATTATGATTTCTCATAGGTTGAATAATAAAGATTTATTTGATAAATGTTATGAATTAAGAAATAAAAAATTAGTTTTAAAGGAGGAATAAATTATGATGGAATTGAAAAAGAATGAATTAAAGAAAATTTCAGGTGGCGTATCTATTTGGGCAATAATTGGAGCTTTAGCGGGTTTGATTTTTGGAATAGGAGTATTTGAAGGTTATACAAGGCCTATAAAGTGTAGATAGTATGTATGATTTAACAAATAAAGAATTAAAATCTATAATTGGTGGAATTAATATAACTGCAGCTTTTATAAATGGTGTAAAAGGTATTTTTTCAATATTTTATGATTTTGGTAACAGTTTAGGTTCATCAATTAGACGAATAAAGGAAAAAAAGTTATGTCCAATAAGATAAAAAAGTTACTTAAAAATAAAGTAGTAAAAGTAGTATTAGTAATAATAATATTAATTTTATCAACATTTATAATGAATTATTTATTTGATTTAGGAATAAACTTTGGAACATTTATAAGAAAACTTATTGAATTTACTTCTTGCTAAAATAGGGACATATAAAAATGTCCCTTTTAAAAAAGAAAGGAAAAATTATGAATGAAATAGAAAAAGAATTACAAGAAATAAGAGAAAAGAAAAGGGTAATACCTGCAACATTTGATCCAGTATTTAAAAGTTTGTTAACAAACGAAAATAACAGAGGTTATTTGGAAGATTTAATATGTTATGTAACAAAAATTCCTAAAGAAATAATATCTAAAAATATGGTTGTTGTTAATAATCAACTTCCTATTGAAAAATACAATAATAAACAAATGAATACTGATATACTGGTTGAAATAGAAAGAAATGTAATTAATTTAGAAATGAATGCTCAAAAGGAAATCGGAATATTTGAAAAGAATGCAGCATATTATCAAAAACTAATGGTAGAACAGTATAAAAGAAGTGTTGATTATAGAAATATCAAAAGAGTAATTCAAATAAATTTTAATGATTTTAAATATTTTAGTGATGAAGATATAATTATTAAGTTTCAAATGACTTCAGAAAATGGCTTATATATTGATCCTATTTATGGAGAAGTTTATCATGTTAATCTAGCAATTCTAAAAAAACTTTGGTATAATGAAGGAAAGAAACAAAGTTTAAACGATTTTGATTTAAAATTGCTTATGTTATGCGCATCTGAAAGAGAAACTTTGGATGAATTAGCAGAAAGGGATGAAAGTTTAATGAATGTTAAGAAAAATATAGAAGAATTGTCAGATGATGAAGATATTATTGGATTATATGATGTTAAAAAGGCAGCAGAATGGGAAAAAAATTGTACGAAAGCCTATTTTGAAGAACTCGAAAAAGATATAAAAAAATATGAAGAAGATGTTAAGAAATATGAGAAAGATGTAAAAAAACAAGAGAAAGATGTTAAGAAACATGATGAAGATGTAAAAAAACAAGAAGAAAGCATTAGAAAACAACAACAAGATGTTAAGAAGCGAGAAGAAGATATTAGAAAAAAGCAACAAGAAATTGAAAAACAGGAAGAAGATATTAGAACACAGCAACAAATAATTGAAAAACAGAAAGAAGATATTAGAAAACAACAAAAAGATATTAGAAAATACGAGGAAGAAACAAGAAAAAAAGAATTGGATCAAGAAAAAAAACAAAAGCTTGAAATGGCTAAAAATTTGTTGAAGGAAAATATAGACATAGATATTATTTTAAAAGTAACATCTTTAAATAAAGAAGATATAAAAGGCTTAAATTTTTAAGCCTTTTTTGGTACAAAAAGAAAATTTATGAATATAATAATATAAATAAATTATTATAAATAGGTTGTTTTATAAAGAAATTAAAATAAAATAGTTGAAATATGGTTATAAATTTGTTATAATTAGCATGTAATAAAAAGAAAGGAGATGGAATTTGTTCCATCTTTTGTATTTATATGGAGGTGTTTATTATAAAAAATATTAAATCTTTAATTGAAGAACCACTTAATAAAATAGGTTTAACAGCGTATGAAGTTAAATATACAAGAGCTAAACCTAATACTTTATTTATAACAGTAGAATCATTAAATTTAGAAACAGTAGATATTGATAAAGTAGTTGAAGCAACACATGTTATATCACCAATACTTGATGAAAATGAAGTAATAAAAGAACAATATGTATTAGATGTATCATCTAAGGAAAGAGGTAATTAAAATGAATGGAAAAGAATTTTTAAAAGCTGTTGATATGTTAGAAAAAGAAAAACATATTGATAGAAATTATATTTTTGAAAGTATGGAACAATCTTTAGCAAATGCTTATAAGAAACATTCTGGAGGAAAACAAAACGTAGAAGTTAAAATTGATAAAGGAACAGGAGATATTAAAATATATTCATATCAAACTGTTGTAAGTGAAATAAATGAAGAGGAAGATCTTGATAGTCAAATTTTACTTGAAGATGCTTTAAAAATTGATAAAACAAAAAATGTTGGTGATAAAATATATGAAGAAGTTGACCCAGGAGATTTTGGTCGTGTAGCAACTTCAAGTGCTAAACAGTTGTTAATTCAAAAGATTCGTGAAGCTGAAAGAAATAGTATTATTGATGAATTTTCAAATAAAGAAGGAGAACTAATTTCAGGTGTATGTGATCTTGAAGATGAAGGAAACTATTATATCAATTTAGGAAGAGTAAATGGTGTTTTACCAAAATCTGAATTAATTGGAGATGAAAAACTTGAAATGGGTAGTGTTATAAAAGCTTATGTTACTAAAGTTGAATTAGATTCAAAAGGAACTCTTATTAAACTATCAAGAAAACATTTCAATTTTGTAAAAAGATTATTTGAAATTGAAATACCTGAACTTGCTGATGGGTCTATTATGATTTATAGTGTTGCTCGTGAACCAGGAGTAAGAAGCAAAGTTGCTGTTTATAGTAGTTATGCTAATATTGACCCAATTGGATGCTGTATTGGTGAAAAAGGAAAAAGAATTAGTAATATTATAAAAGAACTTAATGGGGAAAAATTAGATATTGTAAAATATGATGAAGATAAAGAAAAGTTTATTACTAATGCTTTAAGTCCTGCTAAAAATATAAAAGTATTTATACTTGATCCTAATAAACAAGAAGCTTTAGCTATTGCAGATGGAGAAGATTTCTCACTTGCTTTAGGTAAAAAAGGTCAAAATGTTAGACTTGCTTCACGTTTAACTAAATTTAAAATTGATGTTAAAACAACTGAACAAGCTAAAGAAATGGGTATTAGTATAAAATAAGGAGTTTTTTATGAAAGTAAAAAAAATACCACAAAGAACATGTGTTGTAACACAAGAAAAATGTGATAAAAAAGACTTAATAAGGGTGGTTAAAACACCACTTAATGAAGTGGTTATAGATTTATCAGGAAAAATAAATGGTCGTGGAGCTTATTTGAAAAAAGATCTTGAAGTAATAGAAAAAGCAAGAAAATCAAAAGCTTTAGAACGTCATTTAGAAATAGAAATAAAGGATGAAGTATATGATAAACTAAAAGAAATAATAAAATAAAAAAGGAGGTTTGATTATAATGATGAGTGTATTAGAATATGCAAGTGATGTTAATCTTACTGTAGACCAAATAATTGGAATATGTAAATCTTTAAATATAAAAGTAAATACTGAAGATGATTTACTTACTGAAGATGATATTATTTTACTAGATAACGAAACTTCTTCATTTGAAGATATAAAAGAAGAAATTGAAGAAGAAGTAGAAGAGGAAGAAGAATTAAATAAAGAAATATCAAAAAAACTTGATGTTAGTGATTCAAAAGACAAAATGAAACCAAAACAAGCTTCTAAAAAAATAGCTCGTGATGATTCAAAATATCTTAAAGAAAAAAAAGAAATGTATAAACACAAAGAAAAACTATCAAGTAATAAAAATATTAATGATACAAATATAATTGTATATAAAAATCAAATGACTGTTAAAGATTTAGCGGAAGAATTAAATGTAAATACAAATGAAATAATAAAGAAATTATTTGATTTAGGAATGATTGTTAATATTAATCAAAGCCTAGATTATGAAACGGCAGAACTTATTGTAGTGGACTATAATAAGGAATTAAAAAATGAAGAAAAAACAGATATTATAAATTTTGAAGAATATGAAATAATTGATAAAGATGAAGATTTAGAACCACGTCCTCCAGTTGTTACTATTATGGGACATGTTGATCATGGTAAAACTTCTCTTCTTGATGCGATTAGAAATACAAATGTTGTAGATAAAGAAGCCGGAGGAATTACGCAAAGTATCGGAGCATATCAAGTTAAAGTTCATGATAAATTGATCACTTTTATTGATACTCCAGGGCATGAAGCTTTTACGGCCATGAGAGCAAGGGGAGCAAGTGTTACCGACATTGTAATTATAATTGTAAGTGCTGTTGATGGAATTAAACCCCAGACAGTGGAAGCTATAGACCATGCTAAAGCAGCAAATGTACCGATAATCGTAGCTATTAATAAGATGGATTTACCTGGGGCTAATCCTGAACGTGTTTTACAAGAATTAACTGAATATGGCCTAACACCAGAAGACTGGGGAGGAGATACTTTAGTTAATAAAATAAGTGCTAAAACAAAAGAGGGCATTGATGAACTTTTAGATAATATCTTATTAATCGCTGAACTTAAAAATTTAAGAGCTAACAAAAATCGTTATGCAACAGGAACAGTAATTGAATCAAGACTTGATAAAAATATCGGAGCAGTTTGTTCAATTTTAATTCAAAATGGAACATTAAGATTAGGAGATCCAGTTGTTGTTGGTAACTTCTATGGTAAAATTAGAACATTAAAAAATGATCGTGGTGAAAATATATTAAACGCAACACCGTCTACACCAGTTGAAATAACAGGACTTAATGATTTACCTGTTTCAGGTGATAAGTTCATGGCTTTTGAAACAGAAAAGGAAGCAAGAAAAGTATCCGAAGAAAGAACTTTAAGACATAAAGAAGCTAATACAAACAGAAATGGTATGACTTTAGATGATTTATTTAGTAAAGTTCAAGATGGCGCTAAAAAAATTAATATTGTTTTAAAAACAGATGTAAAAGGTAGCGAAGAAGCAATAAAAGCATCTCTTCAAAAATTAAATATCGAAGGAGTTAGTGTTGATGTTATAAGAAGTGGTGTTGGTACAATAACAGAAAGTGATATTGTTTTAGCAAGCGCAAGTAATGCTTTAATTTATGGCTTTAATGTAAGACCTAATAATAAAACAATGGATGTTGCTAAACAATATGGTGTTGAAATAAGACTCCATAATATTATTTATAAAATGCTTGAAGAATTAGAACAAGCTATAAAAGGTATGTTAGATCCTGAATATGAAGAAAAAGTAACTGGAGAAATTGAAGTTAGACAAATCTTTAAATTCTCTAAAGTTGGAGTAATTGCAGGAAGTCATGTTACTGATGGAGTTATAAAAGCCAATTCTAAAGCTAGACTTATTCGTGATGGTATTGTTATATATGATGGTAAAATAGCGTCTCTTCAAAGAGAAAAAGATAAAGTAAATGAAGTTAAAAAAGGTATGGATTGTGGTGTTACTTTAGAAAACTTTATGGATATAAAAGAAAATGATATCATAGAAACTTATGAAATGGTGGAAATTAAAAGATGAGTATAAAAACAGAAAGAATAGGTAGTAACTTTGTTAAAGAAATAAGTTATATCTTAATGGAAGAAATAAAAGATCCTAATATAAAATTTGTTACTATAACATCATGTGATGTTACTAATGATTTAAGTTATGCTAAAGTATATTTTACAGTTTTAGATGATACTAAAAAAGAAGAAGTTTTAAAAAGCTTAAATAAAGCTGCTAATTTTATAGAAATAAGTTTATCTAAAAAAATAGATATAAGAAAAATGCCACAAATAAGTTTTCATTATGACAATTCATATGAATATGGAAAAAGTATTGAAGAAAAAATAAAAGAAATACATGCTAAAGAAAATAAGTAAAAAGTTATAGACTTATTTTCTTTTTTGTTATAAACTTAAATCATAGGGAGGTTATTTTTTATGGCAAAATGGGATAAAGAATATTTAAAGTTGTGTAAAAAAATATTAACTGAAGGGGTAGAAGTAGAAAATAGAACAGGAATTAACACAATTAAAATACCAAATTATACTTTTAATTTTGATTTACAAGAAGAATTTCCAGTTCTTACTACAAAACAATTATTTTTTAAAAATGCAATAACAGAAATACTTTGGATATATCAAGAACAATCAAATGATGTAAGATGGTTACAAGAAAGAAAAAATCATATTTGGGATGAATGGATGGTAGATGCTGATGGTATTTACAGGATTTATGAACCAACAAAAGAAAATTATATTTATGATAAAGACAAAGAAGTAGATTTATATGATTTAGATAATAATATTATGTTAGATAAAGATGGTAATAAAATTAAAGTTAAAAGTAATATTGAAGGAAAAAATATTAAAGCTGCTAAATTCTATGGCAAAGAATATGCTTATACTATAGGAACAGCTTATGGGTGGATAGTCAATAGATATAAGTTAACTCAAAACTTGATTGATACGATAAAATCTAATCCAAATGATCGCAGACTTGTTATGTCACTATGGCAAAATGAATTTTTAAAAACAGCAGTTTTACCATCATGTGTATGGTCTAGTGAATGGGATGTAACAGATGGATATTTAAACCTTTCTGTTCATCAAAGAAGTTGTGATGTTCCACTTGGGTTACCATTTAATGTAACACAATATGCAACACTTTTATGTCTAATTGCACATTGTACTAATTTAAAACCAGGCAAAATCTCTTGGAGTATAAAAGATGCTCATATTTATGTAAATCAAATTGAAGGAATAAAAGAACAAATCTTAAGAGGGGAAACTTTAGAAGATTTAGAGGCTCCTGAACTTTGGATAAATGAAGAAATACATGATTTTTTTGAATTTGATAATTCAAGAGATTTAAAAGATATAAAAATAAGAAAATATAAGCATCATGGAAAAATTAATTTTCCGCTTGCTCAATAAGGAGGTAATTTATGGAACTTAAAATGATTGCTGCAGTAGGAAAAAATAATGAATTAGGAAAAGATAATGATCTTATTTGGCCTATTAAAGAAGACTTAAAATTTTTTAAAAATGTTACAACAGGTCATACTGTAATAATGGGAGCAAATACTTTTTTCTCACTTCCTAAAGTATTACCTAATAGAACTAACATTGTTTTATCACAAGATGATATAACTGTACCTGAAGGTGTTATTTTATATCATGATTTAAATAAATTTCTTAGTGATTATAAAGATAAAGATGAAATAGTTTTTGTAATCGGAGGAGGTACAATATATCGTTTATTTATTGATAAAGTAAATGAAATATATTTAACAGAAATAGATGAAGAATGTAATGACGCTACAGTATATTTTCCAAAATTTAATAAAAACTTATATGACAAAGAAATTTTAAGTGAAAATAAAGAAAATGATATAAATTATAAACATGTACTTTACAGGAGAAAATAAAATGGGAAAACTTATTTTAATCGAAGGAACAGATTGTTCTGGAAAAGAAACACAAAGTAAATTATTAAAAGAAAAAATAGAAAAAGATAATAAAACATGTGTATATTTTTCTTTTCCTAATTATAATTCTCCAACAGGTAAAATAGTGGGAGGTCCTTATCTTGGCAAAGAAGAAATATGTAAATCTTTCTTTACAGAAGGGGCTGTTAACGTTGATCCTAAAGTGGCAAGTTTATATTTCGCAGCAGATAGATTATATAATTTGGAATCTTTAAAAAATTTAGTTAATTCTTATGATTATGTAATCTTAGATAGATATACTTTTAGTAATATGGCTCATCAAGGTGGTAAAGAAGAAGACAAAAATAAAAGAAATGAAATATATAATTTTATATATGAACTTGAATTTAATTTATTAAAACTTATTAAACCTGATATAGTAGTTTTCTTACATATGCCAACTAAATTTGCTTTGGAATTAAGAAAAAATAGAACATCTTTAGATGAACATGAAAAAAGTGTAAAACATTTAACTATGGCAGAAACATCTTATCTTGAATTAAAAGATAAGTATGGTTTTAAATATATTTCTTGTGTTAAAGAAGATAAACTAAGAGATATTGAAGATATAAACGATGAATTATACGAATTAATAAGAAACATTTAAGTTTCTTTTTTTGTAACAAAATATATTTTTAATCATTTATTACTACAGGTGAAGGTTATGAATGGTTTAATTGGTAATACTCCAATGATAAAAATAAAATATAAATATAAAGAAAAAGAAAATTTTATTTATGCTAAACTCGAATGGTTTAATTTAACAGGAAGCATAAAAGATAGATTAATTTATTATGTTCTTAATAAAACTAATTTAGAAAACATTACTACTTTGGTAGAAGCAACAAGTGGTAATACTGGAATAGCACTCGCAGCACTTGGCAATTATTATAAGAAAAATGTTGTTATTTTTATGCCTGATTTTGTAAGTGAAGAAAGAAAAACATTACTTAAAAGTTATGGAGCTAAATTACACCTTATATCACAAAAAGAAGGTGGGTTTATAAAGTGTGTAAAACTTGCTAAAGAATATTCTAAAAGAAAAAACACTTTATTAATAAATCAGTTTTCTAATAAATTAAATATAGATACGCATTATTATACAACAGGAAAAGAAATACTTGATAAATTAAATAACATTGGAGGATTTGTAAGTGGAATAGGTAGTGCTGGTACTTTAATAGGCATATCCAAAAGATTAAAAAGTGTTTTTCCAAATCTAAAAGTTGCTCTTCTTGAACCAACAGATGCTGAAGTGGTTGCTAAAAATAAAGCTACTCCTCATAAAATTGAAGGTATCGCTGATTTTTTTATTCCTGATAATTTTAACAAGGAAAATATAACAAATTACTATTCAATAAATGATAATGATGCAATTAACATGAGCAAGAAATTAGCTAAAGAATTAGGACTTGGCGTAGGAATATCAAGTGGGGCTAATTTTTTAGGAAGTGTCTTATTAAGCGAAGAAGTAAATAATGTTGTAACAGTTTTTCCTGATGATAACAAAAAATATTTATCTGTTTTAAAAGATGACACTTTATTAAAAGAAGATTTTATATCAAATAATATTGAATTAATAAGTTATGAAATAGTTTAAAATGTGCACAATTTTTTGTTTTAAAACTACTTGTAAAATAATAAAAAATGTGCTAGTATATTGTTATATTTAAAAACAAATGAGGAAGACGGAAATATAATTTATTTTAATAAGAGAGTTGATGTTTGGTGAAAATCAATAAAATAAATATATTTTAGATCACTTCTGATGTTCTATATTAAGTAAATAGATATAGATGGTAACGCATTATAGTTTTAAGAGCATAATTAACTTTATGAAATAAGGTGGAACCACGAATTTTTCGCCCTTATGTCATAAAGTTTTTGTATTTTTAAGGAGGAATAGTTATGTTTAAAGAATTAAGAAAAGGAAATTATGAAGAAGTAGAACAACATTTTATTGATTATTGGAAAGAAAATGATATATTACAAAAATCTATTGATAAAAGTAATAATTATTTTGTATTTTATGATGGACCAGCAACTGCCAATGGTCATCCAGGATTACACCATATGGTGGCCAAGTTTTTAAAAGATAGTTTTTGTAAATATAAAACTATGCAAGGATATAAAGTACTTAGAAAAGTAGGATGGGATACACATGGACTTCCTGTTGAAGTTGAAGCAGAAAAGAAATTAGGTTTTAATTCTAAAAAGGATATAGAAAATTATGGAATTGAAAAATTTAATAATGTTTGCCGTGAACTTGTGTGGAGTAATGAAAAATCATTTAGTGATTTAACTGCTAAAATGGGTCAATTCATTGATTTAGAACATCCTTATGTTACTTATGATAATAAATATATTGAAACAGAATGGTATATTTTAAAGAAATTCTTTGATGAAGGTTTATTTTATGAAGGAGTTAAAATTGTTCCATTTTGTACAAGATGTGGTACAGGTTTAGCTTCTCATGAAGTTGCCCAAGGATATAAAGATATTGAAGCTCAAACTGTAATTGTACCTTTTAAAGTATGTGATGATGATTCTTATTTTCTTGTTTGGACAACAACACCATGGACTTTAATTTCAAATGTAGCTTTATGTGTTAATCCAAATGAAAAATATGTTAAAGTATTATCAAATGGTTATAAATTTATCCTTGCTAAAAAGCTAGCAAATAAAGTTCTTGGAGATTCTTATGAAATACTTGAAGAATACCTAGGAAAAGATTTAGAATACACTAAATATGAACAATTAATTCCAAGTTTAAAGGTAAATAAAGAAGCTTTCTATGTAACATGTGATACTTATGTAACAATGGAAGATGGTACGGGGGTAGTTCATATTGCACCAGCTTTTGGGCAAGACGATGCTAATATTGGTAAAAAGTATAATTTGCCATACCTTAATCCTGTTGGTGAAGATGGATGTTATACTGAAGGACTTTGGAAAGGTAGAAATGTCTTTGATGTTGATTTAGATGTTATTAAATATTTAAAAGAAAATGATAAATTATTTAAAAAACAAAAATTAGTTCACTCATATCCTCATTGTTGGAGATGTGGAACACCACTTTTATATTATTCAAAACCAAGTTTCTATCTTGAGGTTACTAAAATTAAAGATAAAATTGTGGAAGCTAATAAAACAGTTAATTGGTATCCAAGTTATGTTGGAGAAAAACGTTTTGGAAATTGGCTTGAAAATTTAAATGATTGGGCTATTTCAAGAAGTAGATATTGGGGAACACCACTTCCTTTATGGAGATGTTCATGTGGTCATGATGAAATGATTGGTTCAAAAGAAGAATTAGTAGAAAAATCTCTTGAAAAAATAGATAATTCAATTGATTTACATAGACCTTATGTTGATGATGTCCATATTAAATGTCCAAAATGTGGTAAAACAATGTCTAGAGTAGTGGATGTTATTGATTGTTGGTTTGATTCTGGTTCTATGCCATTTGCTCAATATCATTATCCATTTGAAAATAAAGAACTTTGGGAAACACAATTTCCAGCAGATTTTATTTGTGAAGGAATTGACCAAACACGTGGATGGTTCTATTCACTTCTTGTAATTTCAACTTTTGTTAAAGGATGTTCACCATATAAAAATGTTTTAGTAAATGATCTTTTACTTGATAAAGAAGGCAAAAAAATGAGTAAAAGTAAAGGCAATATTGTAGAACCATTTACAACTTTAAAAACATATGGAGCAGATACAGTAAGATTTTATCTTCCTTATACTTCGCCAGTATGGATGCCTTTAAAATTTGATTATGAAGGATTAAAAGAAGTACATTCTAAATTCTTTAACCCATTTAAGAATACATATACCTTCTTTGAAACATATGCTAATATCGATAAAGTAGATCCAAGAAACTTTAAAGTAGAATACAAAGATTTAGAAGAAATAGATAAATGGTTACTTTCTAAATATAATAAACTTGTTAAGAATGTAACTGAGGCTTTTGAAGAATATGATTTAAATAAAGTAGTAAAATATTTAACAACTTTTGTTGGAGAAGATTTATCTAATTGGTATATTAGAAGAAATAGAAATAGATTCTGGGGCAGTGTTTTAGATAATTCTAAAAAAAGTGTTTATCAAACCACTTATGAAGTATTAATTGGATTATCAAAACTTCTTGCACCAATTTCACCATATATAAGTGAAGAAATATACCAAAATTTAACAAATGAAGAATCAGTCCATTTAAGTTCGTTTCCAAAATGTGATGAAAGTCTAATAGATTTAAAATTAGAAGAAAAAATGGATTTAGTAAGAGACTTAATTTCACTTGGTAGAAATGCTCGTGAAGAAGCTAAAATTAAAGTTAGACAACCAATTAGTGAAGTATTAATTGATGGTAAAAATAAAGATATTTTAAAAGATTTAACATCTTTAATAACAGATGAATTAAATGTAAAAAAATTAACATTTGTTGATGATTTAAGTTTATATATGAACTTTATTATAAGACCAAACTTTAAAGAAACAGGTAAATTATTTGGAAATAAAATGAAAGAATATCAAACTTTCTTAAATAATTTAACTGAAAAAGATAAAGAAACTTTATTAAATGGTGGTACATTAAAATTTGAAGATTATGATATTGATAAAAACCTTGTTGATATAAGAATTGAGTCTAAAGAAGGATTTGATTGTATAAATGAAGGTAATAACTTTATTATCTTAAATACTACTTTAACAGAAGATTTAATAAAAGAAGGATTAGCAAGAGAACTTGTATCAAAAGTTCAAAATATGCGTAAAGAAAAAGATTTTAATATCGAAGATAGAATTAACTTATTCTATAATGGTGACTCTTACTTTGAAAGTGTATTAAAAGAATTTGAATCTTATATTAAAGAAGAAACATTATCACTTTCATTAATTAAAAAAGAAGACTTAACAAATTTAGTTAAACTAAATGACTTAGATGTTTATTTAGATATAGAAAAAAGATAAAATTTATCTTTTTTTTAGTTTTAACGCAAGTTAAACGCAACTTTTAATATATTTATTGACTATATTAAAAAAATAAACTATTCTAAATTTATAAAATGATACGAAATCTTGGCCCTTATTTTGTATTGTTTTTTCTTTTGTTAAAAACTTCAAAGAAAAATAAAAAATGGAATAAGTTGTGTTAAAGATAATTTTGAATGAGATATCATATAGAATGCTATTATTATTAGATAAAATAGTTATACGGGAAAATAATGTATATTTATGCAGATTCTCTAAAACATTTAAAAGATTAGGTACTTCAACCGATCCATATACACTTGGATTATAAATAAAAAATATAGGAATTTCCTATATTTTTATTCTTTATTTTCTTTTAAAAATTCTCTTAATATTTTAGTTGTTGCTCTTTTTTCAATTCTTGAAACATAACTTCTTGAAATATTTAAGTCTTTTGCTATTTCTTTTTGTGTTTGTTCATCTAAATTATCTAAACCATATCTTCTTCTTACTATTTCTTTTTCTCTAGGATTTAAAATGTTTAAATATTTTTTTAATAATCCAATATTATCTTTTTTACTTATTTCATCAACGTAATCAGGTTTAGGTGTTTTTAATACTTCTAAAATTGTAACTTCATTTCCATCTTTATCAAAACCTATTGGTTCATCTAAACTAACAACCATATTATTCTTTTTATTACTTCTAAAATACATTAATATTTCATTTTCTATACATCTAGCACAGTAAGTAGTTATTTTTGTACCATGTTTTAAACTATAACTATCAATACCTTTTATTAAACCAATTGTACCAATACTAATTAGATCATCAGTATCAGTATTTGAATTTTCATACTTTTTAACAATATGAGCCACTAATCTTAAATTATGTTCGATAAGTTTATCTCTTGCTTTAGGATCTTTATTTAACAATAAAGTAATATATTTTTCCTCTTCTTCTTTACTTAATGGTTCAGGAAATACATTATTAGAATAGGAAGTTGTAAAAAAAGTTAAACCTCTTATTAATTCTAAAATACTAAATAACATAAAATCTTCCTTTCTAATTTAAATATATTATTTATAAAGGAAAATATGTTATAATAAAAAAGAAAGATGGTAATGTTATGAAAAATGATATTGAAAAGTTTATTAAATATTTAAAAGAACAAAAAAATTATTCTAAATATACAATTATTAATTATGAAGAAGATTTATATTTTTTAAAAACATATCTAGAAAAAGAGGGTATTTCTTATTTAGATGTTGATTATTCTGTGATTAGGTTATATTTTAATTATTTAGATAGTTTTAATTATTCTAAAAATACAATTGCTAAGAAAATAACTAGTGCTAGAAGTTTTTATAAGTATTTAGCTAGAAATAATAAAATAAAAAGTAATCCATTTTCTCTTTGTTCTTTACCTAAAAAAGATAAATTACTTCCTAAATTCTTATATTATAATGAACTTGAAGAAATGTTTTCTTCTTGTGATGATTCTAATTTAGGCATAAGAAACAGATGTATTTTAGAACTTTTATATGCCACAGGTATGAGAGTAGGAGAGCTTGTTAATATAAAACTAAATGATATTGATTTAAAAGAAAAATACATAAAGATACTTGGTAAAGGTAATAAAGAAAGAATTGTATATTTTGGAGATTATGCAAAAGAATATTTAGAAAAATATATTTATGAAGCACGAGATAGTTTGTTAAAAAATAAAAAAAGCGATTATTTGCTTATAAATAATTCTGGTACTAATTTAAGTGCAAGGGGAGTAGAATTAGTAATAAAAAATATTATAAAAGAAACAAGTATAAAATCTAATATAACGCCGCACGTTCTAAGGCATACTTTTGCTACCCATCTTTTAAATGAAGGATGTGATATATTGAGTGTTCAAGAACTTTTAGGCCATGAATCTCTTAGAGCAACACAGGTATATACTCATATTACAAATGAAGGTCTAAGAAATATATATAATATATCTCATCCCAGAAATCATAAAAATATAAAATAAAAGAATATTAAAAAATCATTGTTTTTAATATTCTTTTTGTATTTGAAAAGTTTTTCTTTGCTATTTTATCTAATACATCTTTACCATATTTTTCTACTAGTTCTTGTCCTATTTTATCAACATTATCTCCAGCACCTTTAGGAATAGGAGTTTTGTAAGTATCGCACATTTTATCAAATTCTTTTATAAAAATATATCTTGATATAACTGAAGCACATGCTACTGCTAGGTTTTTATCTTCAGCTTTTGTCATAAATGTTATATTTCTAACAACATTATTTACATCTTTTAAATAACTATAATATCTATCTTCTTTAGCAAACTCATCGACAATTATGTAATCAGGTTTTTCTATTTCGTTTAGTAAACTATAAAGCATTTTATTATGAAGAATTGCCTTAATCTTATTCATGTTTACATCATTACTATAGTTTTTATTATAATCTTCATTTGAAAGAATTGTACTTTTATATTTTATATTTTTAATAAGTTTAGGTACAACATCAAGAATTTTCTCATCTGTTAGTTTTTTTGAATCTTTAATACCAAGACTTTCAACAAAACTTATATCTTCTTTTCTTACATATGCTGCAGTTACAACAATTGGTCCAAAGTAATCTCCTGTTCCAACTTCATCACTACCTATGCTTGTAACATTGTAATAGTCTTTAGAACAAGTATTATTTGTGTTTTCTTGCCCATCAACAGCTTTCCACATATTAGCATCAACGAAAGCAGTTGTTCCTTGAAACATACATTTTTTAGATTGATATAAAGTTATAATGGTATCTTCTTCTTGTGCTTGAAAAATAGCATAAGGAGGTGTTTTTTCTCTTAATTTATCTTTATAATATTCAGTCATTTTTTTAACTGTATCATCGCTCACTTTTATAACAATATTCATATTTATATTTCCTTTCATTTTCTAATAAAATTATATCAAAATGTCTAGTTTTAGTCTATAAAAAAATAAATTTAGTGCATATTTAACATATTTAAGTTATAATAATATTGTAAGGAGGACTTCTTATGTATTTATTTGATCTAATTATAATTATATTTTTATTAATGTTTGCTGTTGTAGGGTTTAAAAATGGTTTCTTTAAACAAACAGTTAAAACAGTAGGGGTAATTTTAATTTTTGTGTTTGCTTTTTATTTTAAAGATTATGTAGCGGATTTTTTAAGTTATACATTACCATTTATTAAATTTAAAGGTTCAATAGCAGGTCTTAGTTCATTAAATATAATTTTATACCAATTAATTGCGTTTTTAGTACTTTTAGGACTATTTTCTATTGCTTTTCAAATACTACTTAAAATATCAGGATTAATTGAAAAAGCCCTTAATTTTACAATAATTTTAGGTATACCATCAAAACTTCTTGGTATGGTTGTAGGATTAATCGAGGGATATGTGATTTTATTTATAATATTATTTGTTTTAAATATGACTTCATTTAACAGTAAGTTAGTAAGTGAATCAAGTTTAAGACCAAAAATATTAACATCATCACCAGTTTTATCTAATGTTGTTAAAGATGCGACTAATACAGTAACAGAAATATATGATTTCGTTGATGTTTATGTTAAGGATAAAGATAGTGATAAGTTTAATTATAATGCAATAGATACAATGTTAAAAAATAAGATAATAACTCCAGAATATGTTGAAAAACTTGTTAAGAAAAGAAAAATTGAAGTAAAAAATATAGATAATTTAATTGAACAATATAAAAATAAAGGAGATGAATAAAATGTTAGTACATTTAGAAAATGAGGATTTTAATGAAATAATAAAAGATAATCTTGTTATCGTGGATTTTTACGCTAATTGGTGTGGGCCATGTAAAATGCTTTCACCTGTTTTAGAAGAAGTAGCATCATCAAGAGGCAACATAAAAGTTGTTAAGGTTGATGTTGATAAGCATAATGATTTAGCAAGAAAATATGGAATAATGAGTATTCCAACACTTATGTATTTTAAAAATGGTAATTTAGAAAAATCATCACTTGGTTATGTAACTAAAGATGAAATTGAAGAAAATATTAATAATTTAAGGTAGATTTGATATCTACTTTTTATATTTTTAAAGAAAAAGTTTGACATTTTTTTATTTTTTTGATATAATTGGCACGATCAAATGTTACTATGTTTTTGATTTTAAGGGGGATATTATGATAAGAGAAAAAGTGAAAGAAACTTTAAAAAATTTTGCTGATAATGTATGTTGTTATGAGGACCAATTATATGCATTTGCATCAGTTCCAACAGCTGGGAAAAGTGTTTTATATTATGATGGAAATAGATGGAATGGACTTTATAATTATGGACTTAGTATAATGTGTTCTACTGGCGGTTTTTCTTTTGTGTCTGTTAAAGATATAGCATACAAAAAAGATGGTAAACTTTATGAAGTATTAACAAATAAAGAAGTTAGAGTTATTAAAGTAGGGTTTAATAAAATTGAAGAAGATGTTATTTATGCCGCTAATTATATTAATAAAGCAACTAGCGAAGATTTAAGAATATTTTGTAACCTTTTAGTTAATGATAAGAAAAATTTAAAAAGTTATTTGAGTGAACAAAAAAAGAGTATGAAAAGAAGTAGAAGCAGATAGTTATGAACTATTTGCTTTTTATTTGAATTTACATAAATTTTATAAGAATTTGTATACAAATGTAACTTTTATAAAAAAAGTTTGACATTTTTCGTGTATTGTGCTATAATTTAGACACTTAAGAAATTACCAATAATAAATAGGGGGTTAGGTAATATGGAAAATAAAAGGTTAAATTATCATTTTGAATATGTTGATGAAAATGAATTTAGAAAAAAAGAAAGATCAGTAAGAAAGTATAATATGCTTGCTTATAAAAAACTTACATTTGAGTATTATTCAAAAATTAGGGAAGGAAATTTTTTAGGAAAATTAGTAGAAACTTCTTCTAAAGATAATACAAAAAATTATGAGTTAAAACTTCCAACTGATGCATTATTTTCTAAAGTTCATGGTGATATTACACTTCATTATACTGTTTATGAAGATAGTAAAATAGTACTTCTTACAAATATTACACCAGATAGTATATTAGAAGAAGGACACAGAAGTGAACTTGCTACATATAAAGGTGTCATGATTTCTAAAACTAATGCTCAAAAAGATATGTTTAAAGTTAATTTGTTAAACGCATTAAACCAAAAATAATTTGGTTTTTTTGTTTTTTGGTATATTTTTTCAAAAAAATTATAAAATTATATTGCATTTTAGTGATGTTTTGTGTTATTATTAAAAGGCAATAGAGAAATGGACCCTTAGCTCAATTGGTTAGAGCAACCGGCTCATAACCGGTCGGTTGTAGGTTCGAGTCCTACAGGGTCCACCATTTATTTATGCGGGTATGGCGGAATTGGCAGACGCACTAGACTTAGGATCTAGCGGAGTGATCCATGGGGGTTCAAGTCCCTTTACCCGCACCAAATTGATATGAAACTCGATTTTCGAGTAAATTTTAAAACGACTTTTTAATGAGTCGTTTTTATTATTGTTTAGTATAAATTAAAGAAACCACATGTTTTGTGTTGTTAAATGATTTAGTGAATGTTAATTTTAAAAAGTTACTTTGTTATTATTTCAATAAGCTTTTTTGTGCTAAAATTAGGAATATGGTTTTTTGATAAGGCAATACCTATATATCTACCAGGTATTTTTTCTTTTATTTTTAGTTCATATAGTTCTTTATTATCTAATTCATTTTTAATATAATCTTTAGTTACATAGCCGATACCCAAACCTATTTTAGCAAAACAAGAAACAAGTGAATAGCTAGTTAATTCAATATGAGGTTTAAAAATAATATTATTATCTTGTCCAAGTTTATCTAAAAACCATCTTGTATTGGAACCTTTTGCTTGTAAGATTAAAGGATAATTATTTAAATCACTTAAAGAAAGTTCTTTATTAATTAAGTCTTTATATTTATTGTTTACTACAAAACAGTCAGTTATTTTTCTACATTTAATTATTTCTATTTCATTACCATATTCTTTATCGTTTATGTTAAATATTACAATATCAATTAATCCATTTCTTAACTTTTGCATTAAATTTGATGTTAAATCAGTTATTATTTGAATATCAATTTTGGGGAAAAGCGTGTTAAATTTTTCCAAGTATGGTAATAAAAATTCTTTTGTTAATGTCGTATTTATACCAATTTTAATACATCCGCATTCTAAATTAATTAAATCGGTAAATTTATTTTCAGCGTTGTTAATATATTCAATTGCATGTTTTATATATTTATAAAACTCTTTTCCTTCTTCAGTAAGAATAACACCTTTTTTTGTTCTTATAAAAAGGTTTCCACCTAATTGCTCTTCAAGACTTTTTATTGATTTACTAATTGCGGGTTGTGATATATTTAATTCTTCACTTGCTTTAGTAATATTAGAGTGATTAGCTACTACATAAAAGATTCTATATAATTCAAAATTTATATTCATAATAACCTCCAGTTATGACATACATAACAAATATGTATTTTAATTATATCAAATAAAGCGATATAATACAAGTAATTGGAGATGATAAAATGTATAATCCACATGATAGTGAAGAAATAAGTAGATTAATGGAAAACTTTAATTATGATGAAAGCAGAAGAAATGAAATTTTAAGTAAATACAATAGGTTTTTTATTAAAAGAGTATTATATCCCGGTTCTTTTGACCCAATAACTAAAGGACATATGAATATAGTAGAGCAAGCGAGTGCTTTATTTGATGAAGTAGTAATTGCCGTTTTACAAAATCCTTTAAAACAAACTTGTTTATTTACTTTGGATGAAAGATTAGAAATAATTAAAGAATTATATAAAGAAAAAAATAATATAAAAGTTGTAACGGGGAAGTCTTCTATTTCTGTGGCACTTGATAACAAATGTATAGCGATAGTAAGAGGGTTAAGAAGTTTGAGTGATTATAATTATGAAGTACAATTGCAACAACTAAATAAAGAAATATCAAATAATGAGGTAAATACAATTTGTTTATTTGCCGATAAAGAATATCAATTTGTATCATCAAGTATGGTAAAGGAAATACTTAATCTTGATAAAGATATATCAAAATATGTAGATCCAGTTGTTGAAAAGAAGATGTTAATTAAAAAGAGGAGTTTAATAAAATGAATGAAATAATAATTACACCTCTTGGTACGGTTTCTCCATATCCTAAAAAGGGTATGAATTGTCCAGGATATTTAATTGAGTATAATAATAAAAAAATACTAATTGATTGTGGGAATGGTATAACAAGATTATTAGAGTTTCCCTATATTTTAGACAATCTTAATGTTATAATTACTCATTATCATAAAGATCACCTTGGGGATCTTAGTGCTTTACAATATGCTTCTTATGTTTATCATAATTTGGGAATAATTAATAATAAAATAAAAATATATTTGCCAAAAAATGATTTTCAATTTAATAAAAAGTCAATCATATCTAATAGTGAAAGTTATGCAGAGTATTATGACATTTATAATTTTTATTCTTTTTTTATAGATGATTTAAATATATCTTTTGAAGACAACAAATCACATACAATTGAGTCATATATGGTAAAACTACAAAATGAAAATTTTAAAATAGTATATACGTCTGATGTTGGTATGAATAACTTTAATAGTTTAGTTGATTTTTGTAAGGATACTTATTTGTTAATTTGTGAAAGCTCTTTTTTAAAAAAATATAATATTAATAATAATACTCATATGAAAGCTTTTGATGCGGGACTTTTAGCAAAAAAGTGTAATGCTAAAAAGTTACTGTTAACCCATTTTTGGCCAGAAGAAGATAAAAATTTATATTTAGAAGAAGCAAAAAGTATTTTTAATAATGTTGAGGTTGCAGAAGAAGGAAAAAAGCTTATTTTAAAAAGGTAATAAGTTTTTTTCTTTGACATAACATAATTAGGAATACATATAATAAAATATCTATAAAATATAGGAAAAATAATAGAAAAGTATTTGACTAAATGGTATTTTTATGGTATCATTCTATATGTTTGAAGCCTTTATATGCTTTAAACCACATCAAAAAGGTTAGAAGATCAAATATTGACACCTTAAGAGTGAGTCTTAGTTTATAAAAGGAGGTAAGTTATGAAAGCTATTATTGAAACAGGTGGTAAACAATACTACGTTAGTGAAAATGATGTTATTTATGTTGAAAAATTAGATGTAGAAGAAAACAAAGAAGTAACATTTGACAAAGTATTAATGATTGGTAGTGAAGTTGGTAATCCTTATTTAGAAGGTGCTAAAGTTACTGCAAAAGTTTTAAAACATGGAAAAAATAAGAAAATTAGAATTTTTAAATATGTTTCAAAACAAAAAAGTACTCGTAAAACTCAAGGTCATCGTCAACCATATACTAAATTAGAAATTACTAAAATTGCTAGATAGTTATGATTAAGGTTAAAGTATTAAAAGAAAATGATTTTTATAAAGAAATAATTATTACAGGACATGCTAATTATGATTCTTATGGTAAAGATATTGTATGTAGTTCTGTAAGCAGTATTGTTATAACAACTGTTAATGCTATTATTTCTTTAGATAAAGATGCAATTAATTATGATGATAATACTGGAGTTAAAATTAAGGTATTAAAAGAAGATGAAGTTACTAATAAATTATTAGAAAATATGCTTAATTTATTACATGAACTTCAAAAAGATTACGAAAAAACAATAAAATTTTTATAGGAGGATTTAGTTATGATGAAATTAAATATCCAATTATTTGCTCATAAAAAAGGTGGAGGATCAACTTGTAATGGTAGAGATTCTGCTGGACGTAGATTAGGTGCCAAAATAGCAGATGGACAAACTGCAAAAGCAGGTAATATAATTTATCGTCAAAGAGGAACAAGAATTTATCCAGGAACAAATGTTGGTATTGGAAATGACCACACACTATTTGCAAAAGAAGATGGTGTAGTTAAATATGAAAGATTAGGAAAAGACAAAAAACAAGTTAGTGTTATTACTAAATAATGTCTTTTCTTTTTTTGGTAATTTATAACAATTTATAAAAAACTATTTATTATATTAGAATTTTCTAATATAATATTTTTTTGAGTCTTTGACTTAAAGGAGTTTTTATGAAAAAATATATATTTATATTAATAATAGTGATCTTAATGTTTGTAATAAATATAAAATATGAAGCAAACACATATACATATATTTTAAGTCCAAAATATATGTATAATATAGATAACTTTAATAAAATAAAAAAGGAAAATAAAGTAATAGATAAATTTACTGGTACGATAACAGGATATGGTCCTGATTGTGATGGATGTATAGGTATAACAGCATCAGGTTATGATGTTAGAAATACTATTTATTATAATGACAAAACATATAATAAAGTAAGAATTTTAGCAGCAGATAAATCCCTTTCATTTGGAACAATTATAAAAGTAAGTAATTTAGAAAATTATAATGATTTTATTGGAATAGTTCTTGACAGAGGTAGTGCTATTTCGTTTACTGGTGCATCTCAAATAGATTTATTATTTGAAAGTGAAAATTATTCATATGATTTTGGAAGAAAACATAATGTTACTTTTGAAATATTGCGTTTAGGTTATTGATTTTAATTTTTATTTAATATATAATAAAAAGTACTTGAAATGAGGAAGTTATATGGAAGAAGAAATATTAAAATTAAAAAAGATAATAAAAAGTAATACTAAATTTAGTATTGTTTGTATATCATTTATAGAAATAATGTTAATTGTATTACCAATTTTATTTAATAAAGCTATGCCTAATGTAACAGGAGAAGTACATAATTTAGATTTCTTGAAAAATTATTTTATAAGATTTTTCCCTTTTTTATCTATTGCTCTTAATACTTATCCAATAAAGTTACTTTTAGATAATAAGAAACTAAACGAAGAAGTAAAAACTTTAGAACAAGAAGAAAAGAAATCTATTAATGAACAAGAAAAGATAAATGAAAAAGAAAATATAAATGTGAATGTTAAGCAAGAAGAAATCAATGAGAAATTAGAAATACTAAAATATATGTATAAAACTGATACAGATTTATATATAATGCTTTTACAAGATAATTTATTAGAAAATGCTTTAAAAGAAAAAGGTTATGATGATGTTACAATAAAAGATTTCATTAATTATGTAAAAGACGATATTAATGGTATTAAACCTATTGTTAGAGTTAAGTAAGAAGTAAAGTTTCTTACTTTTTCTTTTCTTTTTTTTAAATAAAATTTATAATTAATATGAAGGGAAGAGTTTTATGAATGAACAAATAATAATAGATATAACGAATAATTTGAATATAAAAAGATTTCAAACAGAAAATACTTTAAAATTACTTGAAGAAGGAAATACGATTCCTTTTATAGCAAGATATAGAAAAGAAGCTACAAATGGACTTAATGAAACCCAAATAAAAGAAATTAGTGATGTATATAAATATCAAATAAATTTATTAAAAAGAAAAGAAGATGTAATAAGATTAATTGATGAAAAAAATCTTTTAACGGAAGATTTAAGAAATAAAATAATGACTTGTACTAAATTAGTGGATATTGAGGATTTATATAGACCATATAAAGAAAAAAAGAAAACTAAAGCAACTGATGCGATTAATAATGGTTTAGAACCACTTGCTAAGATAATTATGAGTTTTCCTACTAAAACTTTAGATGAAATATTAAATAATTATACTTCATGTAAAGTTAAAACTTATGAAGAAAAATATGAAGGGGTTATGTATATAATTGCAGAATGGATTAGTGATAATGCAAGTTATAGGAAATATATTAGGAATTATATTTTTAATAATGGTTTAATAACATCAAAATTAAAAAAGAATGCTAAAGATGAAAATAAGACTTATGAAATGTATTATGATTATAATGAAAGAATAAAATACATAAAAGATCATAGAGTTTTAGCTCTTAATAGAGGAGAAAATGAAGATGTTTTAAATGTTAAAATAACTACTGATGATGATAAAATAATATCTTATTTAGAAAGTAAAATAATAAAATATGATTATCCATGTAGTAAACTTGTTAAAGATGCAATTAAAGATAGTTATAAAAGACTTATTTTTCCAAGTGTTGAAAGAGAAATAAGAAGTGATTTAACTATCTTAGCAAATAAAACAGCAATTGATAATTTTTCATCTAACGTATCTAATTTACTTTTAACACCACCAATGAAAGAAATAAGAGTATTAGGGTTTGATCCAGCTTTTAGAACAGGTTGTAAATTAGCAGTTTTAGAAAAAAATGGAAGTGTTTTATGGATAGACAAAATATATCCTCATGAACCACATAATAAAGTTAAAGAAAGTGAAGCAAAAATTGTTGAGCTTGTAAATAAATATAATATTGATGTTATTGCTATAGGAAATGGTACAGCATCTAGAGAAAGTGAAAAGTTCATTGCTAATACAATAAAAAATAATAATTTAAAATGTAAATATGTAATTGTAAGTGAAGCAGGAGCAAGTGTTTATTCAGCAAGTGAACTTGCTAAGAAAGAATTTCCTAATTTAGATGTTGCAGAAAGAAGTGCTATATCAATTGGAAGAAGATTACAAGATCCATTGTCAGAACTTGTAAAAATAGATCCTAAAAGTATTGGAGTAGGACTATATCAACATGATTTAAAGCAAAAAGAACTAGATGAAGCATTAGATTTTGCTGTTAGTTCGGTTGTTAATAGTGTAGGAGTTAATATAAATACAGCTTCACCTTCATTATTAAAATATATTTCAGGCTTAACATCTAAAACAATAATTAATATTATAAAAGAAAAGGAAAGATTACATAAATTTACTTCAAGAATGGAATTAAAAAAAATATTAAGTGATAAAGTATTTGAACAAGCAATAGGATTTATTAGAATAAATGATGCTTTAAATGTTTTAGATAGAACAAAAATACATCCTGAAAGTTATGAAAAAACATATAGCTTACTTAAATATTTAAATCTATCTTTAGAAGATATTGGAACACCTAAGATAAAAGAAGTGTTAAAAAATGTAAATGTAGAAAGCCTTGAAAAAGAGTTAAAAATAGATAAATGGACTTTAGAAGATATTATATCTTGCTTAAAAGAACCATTAAGAGATCCAAGAGAAGATTATAATGCCCCTGTTTTAAAAGATGATATTTTAACAATAGATGATTTAAAAGTAGGAATGAAATTACAAGGAGTTGTAAGAAATGTAGTTGATTTTGGAGCATTTATTGATATAGGATTACATAATGATGGTTTAGTTCATATATCACAAATTACTACTAAATATATAAAACATCCAAGTGAAGTATTAACAGTTGGTGATATAGTGGATTGTTATGTAAAAGAAATATATAAAGATAAAGAAAAGGTATCACTTACGTTAATAGAAATGTAAAATGTTAATAAATAATAATAAAAATATTAACATGGGTGGGGTATATTATATAATTTAGATATAAAGTTAATTGTTGATGTTTTTAAAAATATCAGTTATACTTTTGTTATAAGGAGGAAATATTATGAAAAAAGTATTTTTAGGGGTATTTATTGGTTTAGCACTTTGTGCATTAGGTTTTGGTTTATGGAAAGTTTATGACAAGAAAGATAATAATGAAAAAGGTAATGATGATTATGAAAAAATAACATTTGAAAAAGTTAATGAACTTTACAGTATGGTAACTGAAGGAAAATTTTATTATAAGGAAAAAGTAACAACTTCATCTAACCAATTACCATTATTAAAATATGCTTTAAAAAACTATATTAAAGATAATAATATAACAGGGAATAAAATATTTATTGAAGAAGGAAAAGATAAATTTTACATACTTAATGAATATGACAATTTAGTTGAAAAAAATTTAAACGATTTTAGTGAAAAAGATGGTGTTATTAACAAAGAAAAATTTAATAATTATGTAAAAGAAAAATATAATATTAAAATAGACGATGCTAATATACCAATTCATGGTAGTACAACAAGTAGTTCTATATTTGATTTATCATCTTCTGCAGGTAATCGTTTTGTTAACACTAAAGATAATTATGTAATTGTAAGTTATGGTGGTAATTTTGATGGTAGTAAAGTATATTCTAAAATGATTGATTATAAGGAAGATAAAGATTATGTATATATTTATGATAAAGCTGTAATTAAAGTGTCTGATTCAGGAACTTTATATTTAGAAAAGTATATTGGAGGTTATGATACAGCAACATTTTATTGTGATTTTTCAGACTGTGGTAATTTAAAAGAACTTACTGATGATGAAATTGATAATCAAATGATTAATAAATATAAACATACTTTTAAGAAAAATAGTGATAAAACATATTCTTTTGTATCATCAGAATATTTAGGAAATTAAGAAAGATAAAATTAAATCTTTCTTTTTCTTTAATTTTTTGGTATAATTTACTGCGTAAGGAAGTGAATATTATGTTCGTAGATGAAGTTAATATAAATGTAATTGCAGGTACAGGTGGAGATGGATGTACTGCTTTTAGAAGAGAAAAATATGTACCACTTGGAGGACCTTACGGAGGAAATGGTGGCAGAGGATCAAATATTATTTTTAAAGCGGATGAAGGACTTCGTACTTTAATTGATTTAAGATATAATAAAATAATTAAAGGAGAACGTGGCGAAAATGGTATGGGTAAAAATTGTAATGGTAAAGGTGCTAAAGATGTAATTATAAAAGTTCCAACAGGAACAGTTGTTACTGATATGGATACAAACCTTGTTATTTGTGATTTAAAAGAAGATGGTGAAGAATGTATCGTAGCTAAAGGAGGTCGTGGAGGCCGTGGGAATACTGCTTTTAAAACAGCAAATAATCCTGCTCCAAACTTTAGTGAAAAAGGAGAACCAGGTGAAGAAAGATATTTAAAGGTTGAACTTAAATTACTTGCTGATGTAGGTTTAGTAGGAATGCCAAGTGTTGGAAAAAGTACAATTCTTTCTAAAATATCTCGTTCAAAGCCTAAAATAGCAGCATATCACTTTACGACATTAAATCCTAATTTAGGAGTTGTAAAAACAAGCGATAACAGAAGTTTTGTTGTAGCAGATCTTCCAGGATTAATCGAAGGGGCATCTTTAGGGGAAGGTCTTGGAGATAAGTTTTTAAAACATATTGAAAGAACAAGAGTTATTGCTCATGTTATTGATATGAGTGGTTATGAAGGAAGAGATCCATATGATGATTATATAAAAATTAAAAAAGAATTAAATGATTTTGATTCTAAATTATTAAAAAAAGAACAATTAATCATAGCTAATAAAATGGATATGGAAAATGCTAAAGAAAATTTAAAAGAATTTAAAAAGAAATTAAAAGAAGATATAAAAGTATTTGAAATAAGTGCCATTAATGAAGAAGGTCTTGATAAAGTATTACTATATATGGCAGATTTACTTGATAAAGAAGTTGTTAAAGATGACTTTGAAGATGATTTATATGAAGATTATGTCTTATATACATTTAAAAAAGAAAATCCATTTACAATTGTAAAAGAAAAGGACTGTTTTGTAATTAAAGGAGATACAGTTGAAAAATTATTTAGAATGACTAAATTTAATACCGATGAATCTATCCTTCGTTTTGCTAAAAAATTAACTCGTATGGGAGTTGATGAAGAATTAGAAAAAATGGGTGCTGTTCAAGGAGATAAGGTAAGAATACTTGATTTTGAATTTGAATATAGAAATTAAAGAAAAATAAAAATCACAAAAATTAAAATTTGTGATTTTTTTAAATTTTTATTTTTTATTGATTCTATAAAAGTTAATACTTGGAATACTGTTAAATCTTATATTAAATGTACTTTCACCAATTCCATTTGATATATAAATATCTGTATTATTAATATTATAATAAGGCTCATAATAATTTTTAGATCCTTCAGGAAGTAAAATAGGTTTAATAAATGGTAGTTTAACTTGACCATCGTGCGAATGACCACCAAGTATTACATCTACTTTAATGTCATTTACAAAGTAATCTATATAATCTCCTTCATGTAATAAAACAATTTTTAAATTAGATGAAGCAAAACCATTTTCTTTTAAATTTTCAATATTTGGCTCCCCATATGTTATATTATCAAATCCATATATTCCAATTGTTGTTCCTTCTTTACCATATATAATATCACTTTTATTAACAAGCAAATTAAAATTAGAATCATAATATATATTGCTAAGCTCAGTATAATTATAATCGTGATTACCTATAATACTATATTTTCCTAAAGAAGCATTTATATCTTTTAAAGCATTTGTTAAAACATCTATTTCTTTTTTTGTATATTTTTCAGTATATCTAATATCAAGTAAGTCACCAGTAAAAACAACAATATCAGGTTCAAGCTCATTTATTTTGTTTATAACTTTTTTAATGTTTTTACTATTAATACTGCTTCCATAATGTAAATCACTAAAATGAACTATTTTAATACCATGTAAATCTTCTTTAATATTACTATTTAAAATAACTTTTTCATTTACTAGTAGTAAATTAGGTTCAATAAAGTAAGAATATATGAAAAATATGATTAAAAGACTGATTATAAAAGCAAGGAATTTTCTATTTCTTTTTTTTCTTTTTTCCTTTTTTTCTATCTTTACTTCTTTTTTAATTTCCTTTTCAATTTTTTTATTTTTTTCTAATCTTGACACCATATTATCCTCCAATGACGAAAACTAATATATAATTTAAGACAATAATTGTATTGTGCATCATATGAAATGACATAGGTACAAAAATATTATCTGTTTTAGAATACATGTAAGCAAAAACACATCCTAAAGAACTGTAAGGTATTAAAAATACTAGTTCCACAATACTACTAGCAGATAAAAGATGCATAGAACCAAATATTAATCCACTTAAAAGAATGTAAAGTACTTTATTATTAAAACAATTTCTTAATGATTTTCTAAATACAATTTCTTCAGCAAATGGAGCATAAATGCAAGAGGAAAAAATCATATAAATAGGCATAATATTAATATATTCTCTTATTAATGTCTCATTAGTAGAATTACCTTCAACAAAGAAAGATATTATAATATTAGATATAATCATTATAAGAAGACCTATAACATAGTACTTAAAATTATCTTTTATATAAGTTTTAAAATTAGATTTAAAATCTTTAAAGTTTTCTTTAATACTTTTTCTATAAAATATAAATAATATGATCATAAGTGACAAATTAATTAACATCATAAGTATTATTTTTGAAGTAGTAGGCAAGACTTTTAAATCAATTCCAACTTTAGTAATTATTGTAACTATAATATCACTATAAAATAAGTATAGTAAAAATATTAATATAAATTTAATTATTTCTTTTATTTTTATTTTCATAAAACATTTCCCTTCATTTTCTCTATAGTAATAATACCATAAATTTGAATTGTTGAAAAGTATTAATAAAAATATTGACATGGGGGGGGTATATTATATAATAACCTTATAAAGTTAATAGTTAATAAAATAAGGGAGTTGATAAAATGATAAATAAATTAAAACAAAATAAATTAATATTAATAATATTTATGATATCTATAATTCTTATAATAACAGGAGTAACATATTCATTATATGAAATATTATTTACAGGAAGGAAAGAACAAGTAATAGATGCAGGGGGAATAGTATTTAAATATAATGAAACATCAGATGGATTAATTTTAGATAATAATTCAATATTAGATGATACTGATGGGAAATCTCAAGAAAAATATTTTGATTTTGAAATAAGTTTAGCATCAAATAAAAATACTTCAATAAACTATATAATAGCAATAGATGAAAACGATATTTCAACACTTACTAATGATAAAGTTAAAGTATATTTAACTAATCAAGATAATATAGAAATAGTAAGTCCTATTAGTATAAGTCAACTAGAAGTAGATGTTAATAAAAATAATTATAAAAAATTATATAATAAACAAATAAATCAAGGAGAAAAACATTTATATAGATTAAGGACATGGATAGATGATACAAAAGATTTATATACAGAAACATCAAATGATGGAAATCATACTTTAGAAATGAAAGATGTTATATATAAATTTAAAGTAAATGTATATACTGTAGTGAATAACGAAGAAACAATTATAACAGGAGCAGATACTTTAATAAAATTAACAGATAATAAAGATAACAGTGGACTATACACAATAACACATCCAAAAGATACAACACTTCAAATAGGAGCAACAGAAGATATAACAGAATATAGATATAGGGGAGCAAGTCCAAAAAATTATGTTAGTTTTAATGGAGAAACATGGAGAATAATCGGAGTGTTCCCAACAGATGATGGGACAGGAAACATTGAAAATAGAATAAAAATAGTAAGAGATCAAAGTATAGGAAATAAAAAATGGAATACAAGTAGAATAAATAATTGGACTACAGCAACATTACAAACAGAATTAAATACAACATATTTAAATGGTTTGTCAACTACAGCACAAAATATGATAGGAAACGCTAAGTATTATTTAGGAGGATATAATAATTCATTAATAATTCAAAAAGATGTAATGTACCAATATGAAAGAAAGATAAAAAATACAACAAGTAATGAGTTTTACTATGGAACAAATCCAAATAGTTGGGTTGGGGAAATAGCACTTATGTATGCAAGTGACTATGGATATGCAGCAAGCGATGTGTGTACACAAACAATAGCTTATTATAATGATACAACATGCAAAACAAATAATTGGTTATTTAAAGGAAATGATGAATGGATATTGCCTCAACTTTCCAGCAATAGCGTAGGCGTGTTTTTTGTCACTTCTACTGGAATTGTCAATTACTACAATTATCCTAACTCCCCGTATGGCGTTCGGCCAGTCCTTTATCTAACATCTTCAGTACAAATTGCTGGAGGATCAGGAACTTCAACTGATCCATATATTATAGGTATAAACCAAAAAGATACAAGTGGAGCAAATACACCAGTACTAACATCAAATATGATTCCAGTATATTATGATGAAGCAAAAAATGTGTGGAAATGTGCTGATAAAGAAAATAAAGATATTATAACTAGATGGTATCATTATGATTACAAAATGTGGGCTAATGCTGTTACCATAAATTATAGTGATAGTTCTATAAAAAATAAATATTTTAATTCTGATGGTACATTAAAAATAAAACCAGGTGAGGAAGTATTAATGGATGATATAACAACAATGTGGGTGTGGATACCAAGATTTAATGCCGTAACACCAAGTAATTATAATGGAGGTACACAAGCAAAACCAAATGCAATAGATGTAACATTTGTAAAACAAAAAGAACCAGCAATAGATGCATTTACATTTGGAAATAAAGAACTAAGCGGATTTTGGTATGGTAAATTTGAAATCAGTCATACAACTTTAACATCAAGTGAAACAAATGATAATTTAGGGTGTAATAATGAAACATGTAGTAATGCAAATGGAATAATAATAAAACCAAATATAACAAGTTTAATGAGAAATAATGTAAGCAATTTCTTTTATGCTTCAAGAAGTATGGAACAAACAGGAAATAGTTTTGGATTTGTAAGTAGCGAAGTAGATACGCATATGAGTAAAAATAATGAATGGGGAGCAGTAGCATACCTAACCCAAAGTATCT
>OIZL01000330.1_pt1 | contig 37512 bp, 31 predicted proteins | sample 1588541 | NCBI WGS metagenome assembly OIZL01 (sample SAMN03283285) | human gut metagenome | biome: human-associated habitat; material: feces | host: Homo sapiens | place: Peru | collected 2012 | reverse complement strand
AACACCTTATCAAGAGTGGTGGAGGGAACGGCCCTGTGAAGCCCGGCAACCTGCGTGAGCGCAAGGTGCCAAATCCGGCGGTGAAACGAAAGATGAGGCTCCTATGCAGAAATATTTCTCCGTCGTCAGGACGGAGTTTTTTTGCTTTCGGCACATCGGAAAGGACATTTATGAACAAGCATTATCTGTTTACATCAGAATCAGTTACCGAGGGACATCCCGACAAGATCTGCGACCAGATCTCCGACGCGGTGCTGGACGCTATTCTGGCGGAGGATCCCAACGGCAGAGTAGCCTGCGAGACTACCGCTTCCACGGGTCTTCTGCACATCATGGGCGAGATCAGCACAAGCTGCTATGTGGACATCTCCAAAATCGCCCGCGAGGTCGTGCGCGAGATAGGCTATGACCGGTCAAAATACGGCTTTGACTGCGACACCTGCGGCATTATCGTCAACATCGACGAGCAGTCCGGCGATATCGCGCTGGGGGTTGATAAATCCCTTGAGAACAAGAGCGGCGCGGACAGCGAGCTTCAGAACGGCGCGGGCGACCAGGGCATGATGTTCGGCTATGCGTGCGACGAAACGCCGGAGCTTATGCCGCTGCCCATTTCGCTTGCGCATAAGCTTGCAAAGCGGCTTGCCGACGTAAGGAAGCAGAAGCTTGTCGATTATCTGCGTCCCGACGGCAAAACGCAGGTGACCGTGGAATACGACGAAAACCGCAGACCCCTGCGCGTGGACACCGTCGTCATCTCCACTCAGCACGCCCCTGACGCCGCGCTTGATACGATACGCGCCGACATGATAGAGCTGGTCATAAAGCCCGTTATCCCCGCTGAGCTTCTGGACGAAAACACAAAGTACTTTGTCAACCCCACCGGGCGCTTCGTTATCGGCGGCCCTCAGGGCGACTCCGGACTTACAGGGCGCAAGATAATCGTTGACACCTACGGTGGCTCCGCCCCGCACGGCGGCGGCGCCTTCTCCGGCAAGGACCCCACAAAGGTAGACCGCTCCGCGGCCTACATGGCGCGCTACATTGCAAAGAACGTCGTCGCGGCAAAGCTTGCCTCCCGCTGTCAGGTTCAGCTTGCGTATGCGATAGGCGTTGCGAACCCCGTTTCCGTGCTTGTCGAAACCTTCGGCACCGGCAAGGTTGACGATTTTGCGCTTGCCGAGGCCGTGAGCAAAGTGTTCGATATGCGCCCCACCGCCATAATCCGTGAGCTTGACCTCAGAAAGCCCATCTACCGCCGGCTTGCCGCCTACGGTCATATGGGGCGTGAGGAGCTTGGCGTCAGGTGGGAGCGGACGGACAAGGTTGACGCGCTGCTCAGCGCGCTCAGATAATCAGACAATAACCGGTTTTCCGGTTTTGAAGATATAAAAGGAGAAAACAGAAATGAAAAAAACACCCGTGACAACTATCGTCGCCATCGGCATCGGCGCGGCGCTGTTCTTTGTGCTCGGCCGTTTCGTATCCATCCCCAGCCCCGTTCCCAACACCAACATTTCCATTCAGTACGGTCTTCTTGCATTCATGGCGGTTCTTTTCGGACCCGTCGCCGGTCTTCTCATCGGCTTCATAGGCCATGCCCTTATTGACTTCAGCTACGGCTGGGGCGTATGGTGGAGCTGGGTCGTCACCTCCGGCGTATTCGGCGCACTCGTCGGTCTTACCGGGAAGAAGATCGCTCTTTCCGACGGCGTTTTCGCCAGGAAGGATATCGTCAGATTCAATCTCTCTCAGGTCATAAGCCACATCATCTGCTGGGCGCTTGTCGCTCCCGTGCTTGACATCATCATCTATGCCGAGCCTGCCAAAAAGGTCTTCGTTCAGGGGCTTGTGTCCGCCGCCTCCAACAGCGTCACCACCGCGGTCATCGGCACGCTCCTCTGCCTCGCTTACGCATCCGCAAAGCCAAAAAAAGGCAGCCTCAAGGAGGAAGAATAAGTAAAGGGGAGACTTCCCCGTTCGGTCTGTATCGGTGCTGCAAGATGAAAAAACATTTTGCAGCACGGTTTTTATGAAATGCTGAATACAGGGTGCAGCCGCTGTATTCTGTGTTGAGCATTTCATTTTTCGGAGAAATATATGAACGATATTGTTGTTGAATTCAATAACTTCGGCTTTCAATACAACGCCCAGTCGAAGCCGACGCTGTATGATATCAACCTGACCGTGAGCAGAGGCGAGAAGGTGCTTATCGCCGGACCGTCCGGCTGCGGCAAATCCACCCTTGCCCACTGCATCAACGGGCTTATCCCGTTTTCGTTCGCCGGTGAAATGACCGGCAGCGCCGCCGTCTGCGGCAAGGAGACGCGTGAGCAGGGAATATTTGAGCTTTCGCATCATGTCGGGACGGTTCTTCAGGATTCCGACGGGCAGTTTATCGGACTTACGGTAGCGGAGGATATCGCATTCGCGCTTGAAAACGACTGCGTAGGCGAGCCGGAGCTGCATGAGCGCGTACTCGGCGCGGCAAAGGCGGTCGGCATAGACTCTCTCCTGCACCATTCGCCGGCGGAGCTTTCCGGCGGCCAGAAGCAGCGTGTCTCCATAGCGGGCGTAATGGCGGATAACGTGGACGTCTTTCTTTTTGACGAGCCGCTTGCAAACCTTGACCCCGCCGCCGGAAAGCAGGCGATAGAGCTTATTGACGATATCCAACGCTCAACGGGCGCGGCGGTCATTATAATTGAACACCGGCTTGAGGACGTGCTGCACCGCCATATTGACAGGGTCGTACTCATGGACGCGGGGCGCATCGTTTCCGATTGCCCGCCAGATGAGCTTTTGTCCGCCGGCAGCCTTACGGCGCATGGGATACGCGAACCGCTGTATATAACCGCGCTCAGATACGCCGGTGTGGAAATACGTCCGGAAATGGCTCCGCATTGCCTTGATACGCTGCGCCTTTCCGGCAATGACAAGGCGGCGGTCCGCTCATGGTTCAGGCGCACGCCCCCCGCGCCGCCGCAGCCGCAGGGCGAGACGCTTCTTGAATGTGAAGACCTCACCTTCGCCTACCCCAACGGCTTTCAGGCAATAAACGGCGTTTCGGTACGCTTCGCCGCCGGTGAGCTTATTGCGGTAGTCGGGACGAACGGTGCGGGAAAATCCACCTTTTCAAAGCTTCTGTGCGGTTTTGAGCGCGAGCAGGCCGGAAAGCTCATACTGAACGGCGAGGATATGGCGGCGCTTTCCATCAAGGAGCGCGCCGACAGGATCGGCTACGTGATGCAGAATCCGAACCAGATGATATCCAAGGTCATGATAAAGGACGAGGTGGCTCTCGGGCTTGTCACAAGGGGCGTCGGCGCGGAGGAGATCGAGCGGCGCTGTGAGAAGGCGCTGAAGATATGCGGACTGTGGCAGTTCAGGAATTGGCCGATATCGGCGCTGAGCTACGGTCAGAAAAAGCGCGTGACCATCGCCGCGATACTTGTGCTTGAGCCGGAGATAATAATTCTCGACGAGCCTACCGCCGGTCAGGATTACCGCAGATACACCGAAATAATGGAGTTTCTTACAGAGCTTAACCGCCGCGGCATGACCGTGATCATGATAACCCACGATATGCACCTTATGCTTGAATATGCCCGCAGGGCGCTTGTGTTCTCGGACGGCAGGATAATCCGCGACGGAAGCTCCGCGGATATTCTTACCGACCCCGCCGTGATCTCCGCGGCAAGTCTCAAGGAGACCTCGCTCTATACGCTTGCGCTCCTCTGCGGCATTGACGATCCGACGGAATTTGTACGGCGGTTTATAGATTTCGAGAGGGAGGCGCGAAAAAATGAGAAACATATTTAACTATGTTGACCGCCCCTCCCCCATACATTCGCTCACCGGCGCGACCAAGCTTGTCTGTCTTGTGCTGTGGAGCCTTGCGGCAATGCTGACATACGACACGCGTTTTCTCATGGTTCTGCCGCTGATCAGCTTTGCGCTTTTCGCCGTGTCGAAGATAAAGCTTGGCGACGTGTCGCTCATGCTCGGCTTCACGGCGGTTTTCCTCCTGCTGAACAATGTGATGATATACATTTTCTCTCCCCGCCACGGGGTAGAGCTGTACGGGGCGGAGAGTGTGCTTCTGGGCAGCGGGCGCTATGCGCTGACGGCGCAGCAGCTTTTCTATCATTTTAATCTGCTGCTTAAATATCTGAGCACGATACCCATAGTCCTGCTTTTTGTATGCACCACCAACCCCAGCGAATTTGCCGCTTCTCTCAACCGTATCGGCGTCAGATACACCGTTGCGTACTCCGTTGCGCTCGCCCTGCGCTATATCCCCGATATCCAGCGGGAGTACCGCAGCATTTCACAGTCCCAGCAGGCAAGAGGCATAGAGATGAGCAAAAAGGAATCCCTTGTAAAGCGCCTTAAAAGCGCCGGAGCGATAATTATCCCGCTCATTCTTTCGAGTATGGACAGGATAGAGCTTATCTCCAACGCGATGGAGCTGCGCGGCTTCGGCAAGGGCAAGAAGCGCACATGGTACATGGGCAGAAAATTTAACATTGCGGACATCTCGGCAATGGCTTTCTGTGCTATACTGTTGTTTATTGCGCTGTATCTCAACAAACTCAACGGCGGAAGGTTTTATAATCCCTTCCTTTGACCGCCGTAGCGATAAAGGACGATAGGCAAATGTTATTCAACTCCTACATATTTATATTCCTGTTCCTGCCGCTTTGCCTCGCCGGGTATTTTATCATCAACCGCTTCGGGAAAAAACGGCTTGCTCTTGCGTATCTTTTGGGAATGTCCCTGTGGTTCTACGGGGCGAACACGCCTGTCTATCTGCTGCTCATAGTTTCAAGCATACTTGTGAACTACGGCTTTTATATGCTGTCAAAACGGCTTTCCGGCGGCATACGCACGGCGGCGAAGGCGGCCGCGGTCGCGCTCAATCTGGGCATACTGTTCTATTTCAAATATTATGATTTCTTTATCTCCACCGTAAATTCGCTTTTCGGATGCGATTGGGCGTTGAAGCATATCATTCTCCCTCTCGGCATCAGCTTTTTCACTTTCCAGCAGGTCTCCTTTGTCGCGGACGCGTTCAACGGTGAAGTGCCTGACTACGGTCTTCTTGAGTATGCCTGCTTTGTGACGTATTTTCCGCAGCTTGTGGCAGGTCCCATCGTCACTCATGACGAGCTTGTCCCGCAGCTTCTTGACGACGGCAAAAAGCGCTTTGATTGGGAAAATTTTGCGCGCGGCGTGTATATTTTCGCAATGGGTCTCGGCAAAAAGGTCCTTATCGCGGACAGTCTCAGCAGAGTGGTCGCCGCGGGCTTTGTCTTTCCCACGCCGCTGCTTGACAGTCTCGGCTGCTTTATAGTCATGCTTGCCTTTTCTCTTCAGCTGTATTTTGATTTCAGCGGATACAGCGACATGGCGATAGGTCTGGGAAAAATGTTCAATATCGACCTGCCGCAGAACTTCAACTCCCCCTATAAGGCCGAAAACGTCGTCGCGTTCTGGCGTGACTGGCACATCACGCTCTCGCGCTTCTTCACAAAGTACGTGTATTTCCCGCTCGGCGGAAGCAGAAAGGGTCTTGCGCGTACATATCTGAACGTCTTTATCGTTTTTCTGCTCAGCGGTCTGTGGCACGGGGCGAACTGGACGTTCATCATCTGGGGCATGATGCACGGCGCGGCGCAGATCGTCTACCGCGTCGGGAAGAAATTCTTTGACCGGCTCCCCAAGGCCGTCGGGCGCACCGTCACGTTCCTTTTTATCAGTCTGTGCCTTGTCGTGTTCCGGGCGGACAGCGTTTCGCAGGGCTTTGCGATAATCGGGCGTATTTTCGAGTTTGACTTTTCCGCGGGCATTTCCTCCCTCGGCTACTGCTTCGATTTTTCCGAGCTGCGCCATGTGCTCTCGCTCATCCCCGCCGTCGGGGGCTATCTTGCCCGCCCTCTGCCGCTGCTGCTTATTTTCCTCGCCGGTATACTCTATATCACGCAGTTCACACCGAACGCCTATGAGCGGATGCAGCGGATGAAGCCGAACGCGGTAAATCTCATTGCTTCTGCCGCGCTGATATTCTGGTGCGCGATATCCTTCGGGAAAGTCAGCGAATTTCTGTATTTCAATTTCTGAGAGGAGGCAGGTGCCGTGAATTACAAAAAATGGAGTATCTTCTTCCTTATATTGTTCCTCTCTGCGGTGCTGATAATGGGTACGCTGACTGCGGTTATTGACCCGTTTTTCCACTATCACAAGCCCCTGACCTTTTTGCAGTACGAGATAGATTACGAGCGCTACCAGAATGACGGCATTGTAAAGCACTTCGATTATGACACGCTGATAACCGGCAACTCCATGTCGGAGAACTTCAAAGCCTCCGAGTGCGACGCGCTTTTCGGCGCGGAAACGGTGAAAGCCGCATTCTCCGGCGCAAGCCCCAGGGAGCTTGATATGAACAACCGCGCCGCCGTAAAAGCGAACCCGTCGCTTAAGCGTATCATAATGAACCTCGATTGGAGCAACTTCACAAAGGACAAGGATTATATGAGCTATGATGCCGACGATTATCCGGACTATCTTTATAACTCAGATCCCTTTGACGACGTGAAATATCTCCTCAACAAAAACATCTTCGGCGACGTGCTCAGAACCGTGAGCTACACTCTCTCCGGCGGCAAGACCACGACCATGGACGAATACGCCTTCTGGCACGACGATCCGGATACCGTATACGGCTGGGATGCGATATGCGCGCAGTACGAGCCGAATTGGTATCACGACGACCTTGCGGTTTTTGACGCTGAGCAGTATGAGCTTCTGCGCGGCAATCTTGAGCAGAACGTCATTGCCCTCGCCCGCGAAAACCCGCAGATAGACTTTTATCTGTTCATGCCGCCTTACAGTATGTTCTTCTGGGCGAAGATGTACAACGTGCGTGAGCTTGAGTTTCAGCTTGACGCGCAGCAGGCGGCGATCGGGCTGCTGCTTGAGTGCGGCAACATCCGCCTTTTCTCCTTCATCGACGAGTTTGAGCTTGCGCAGGATTACGCCCGCTATAAGGACTATATACACTATGACGCCGGTGTAAACTCATGGATGCTTGAATGTATGGCGGATAACACGCACCGCCTCACTGCGGACAACTATATGCAGTATCTCGATCGGTGCAGGGAATTTTATCTTAATTACGATTACGAAAGTCTTCTTGACAGGATATACTCATAAAAACAGCTCGAATTTGCCGGAAAACGCAAATTCGAGCTTGACAATTATACGCGCTTATGTTATTCTGTCATGGCGTTCCAAAGACAGCAGGTGGAATCCGTTCCGTAAATCCTGCCGAGGACATCAACAATTTATATGATTGTTTATGTTCCTTCGCGTCTTTTGATGCGGGGGTTTTCTTTTTGGACGTGACCACGTTTACGGAGGTGAAATCACACATGCCAAACGCAAAGGTTCTTAGCGAAAAGCAGGCAATAGTCGCTGCACTGTCCGAGCGTATCAAGAACGCAAGTTCCGGTCTTCTGGTTGACTACCGTGGCATCACGGTCGCAGAGGATACCGCACTTCGTGCTGAGCTGCGCAAGGAAGGCGTAGAGTATTCTGTTGTCAAGAACACCCTTACCAGAAAGGCTCTGGACAACCTCGGAATGAATGAGCTTGACTCTCATCTCGAAGGCACCACCTCTCTGGCAACCGCAGAGAATGACCCCATCGCTCCTTTCCGTATCATCAACGATTACAGCAAGAAGCTGGGCGACCGTTTCAACGTTAAGGCTGCATTCCTGGAAGGTCAGGTTCTGAGCATGGCAGACATCGAGTCTCTGTCTACTCTGACTTCCAAGAACGACCTGTACGGAAAACTGGCCGGTTCTCTTAATGCAATCATCGCAGGCCTCGCAGTCAGCCTTGGTGAGGTTCTGGCACAGAAGGGCGGCTCTCTTGACGAGGCACCCGCAGAGGCGGCAGAGTAATCTGCAACACACAATTATATTTGGAGGATAATTAATTATGGCAAGCGAAAAAAGCGTAGCTATTCTTGAAGAGATCAAGGCTCTGTCCGTTCTGGAGCTCAAGGATCTGATCGACGGCATCTGCGAGACCTTCGGCGTTTCCGCAGTTGCAGCAGCAGCCGGCCCCGCAGTTGCTCAGGAAGCAGTTGCCGAGAAGACCGAGTTTGACGTTGTTATGACCGCATTCGGCGCAGAAAAGATCAAGGTCATCAAGGAAGTCCGCGGCATCACCGGTATGGGTCTTGCTGAGGCAAAGGCTCTTGTTGAAGGCGTTCCCGCAAAGATCAAGGAAGGCGTCTCCAAGGAAGATGCAGAAGCTCTCAAGGCACAGCTCGAAGCTGTCGGCGCAACCGTCGAACTCAAGTAATTATAAGCTTATTCAAAACCACTCTCCGCTTGCCGGAGGGTGGTTTTTTGACAGTCTGCACCCCCCGCCGGACAACCGTCCGGCGGGGATTTTCCGTTTTTGTCCTTGTTTCCGGCAGCAGTGCAAAAACGATGTATTAAATATGCCATTTTTATGCAATGCATCGTTTTTGCTCACAAAACGTTGCTTTTTTGTTCCCAACCGTTTATTATTGTCTCAACACTCTGAGAAGGGGCGCACTTTTAATGGGAGCAATACCTTACGATATACAAAACATCCTTGATATACCGCTTTGGGAAAAGGTGCAGGATTGGCTGGCAAAGCTTACCGGAACCGCCATTATCTGTATCGACTATAAAGGCACCCCTGTTACAAAGCACAGTGAGCGCACGGAGTTTTGCAGCATAATACGGGAAAACCCCATTTCCCGCAAGCGCTGCTACCGCTGTGATGCTCTGGCGGGGCTTGAGGCCGTGCGCATGGGGCGGCCGTATATTTACCTGTGCCATTGCGGCATTGTGGATGTGGCCGTGCCTGTCATGGTCGGTGAAAAATACCTCGGCGCAGTCATGTTCGGTCAGGTCAGGCTCAGCAATAAGGACGCAGAAAAAGCCGTTCGCCTTGTTAATGAAATAAGCTCTTTTCAGGCAGAGGAAGCGGCGGCGCGGAAAAATCTGTTGGAAAAATATAGCCGTCTGCCTGAGATGGAGTATGAACGCATTGTAGAAATTGCCGAGCTAATAAATTCGATCGTGCAGTATACCGTGGACAGGTATGTGAAAAGCCGCAACAATGATGAAACATACAGGTGGCTTCTTAACATGGAATCAGAGCGCACAAACGACAGCGCACAGATCCAGGAACTGAAATCGCCGCTTCTCCCCGCTTCCCTGCGGGATGAAGCCCTGCCCGTAAAGCCGAGCAGCGTTATATATCCTGCCGTCGCGTATATACACAGCCACCTGCGGGATGATGTTTCCATGAAAGAGATGGCCGATCTATGCCATCTCAGCCCAAGCTATTTTTCCCGCCGTTTCAGTCAGGAAATCGGTGAAAATTTCGTAAATTACATTAACCGACGCAAAATTGAACTGGCGAAAGAGCTGCTGCGCGGAACGAGCAAAAGCATTTCCCAGATCTCCGTTGAGGCAGGCTTCCAGAACACCGGAAATTTCATCGCCGTGTTCAAGCGTATAGAGGGTGTGACGCCGTCGCTGTACCGTCAGTATCTTTTCAAATGAGCTTTTCATAATTTTTTAGGGCAGATCGGTCGAGCCGTTCTGCTCTTTTCATTTTGTGTGATTTACACAAAAACCGCGCAGAAAGTTTGTAAAAGTTAATAATTAGGCAATTGCAAATGTCAAAAAACGCAAAAAGCGCAAAAAAAGAGAACAAAAACCATGAATAAGACAGCAAAAGTCCTGATTGATTTTTTGTGCAATTACGCTATTTTATTAAGTGAAAGTGATGGGATATGGTTAAAAATTCCGTCAAAACACACAATGAAAAAAGAAAGGAACAAAAGAGATGTTGTTTAAAGACAAAAAATCTTGCAAAAGGTTTGCAGCAATCTGCATAGCGGTCATTCTGCTTGCAAGCTTTTTTGCACAGATGGTTTCTACAAACGGCGGAAAAATCAAAATAGAAACTATCCGCGTTGATGCAAGAGGTGCAGAGCTGGTCGGCGATCTGTATTATCCCGCCGGCACCTCTGACAGGGATAAGCTGCCTGTAATTGTCGTCACTCACGGTGCAGGGGTAACAAAGAATAATTACCGCAGCTTTGCGGAAGAACTTTCCCGCCGGAAATTTGTCGTTTTTTGTGTCAACGGCTATGGCACCGGTCTTAGTGAATTCCCGAAATACGACGAAAACAATATGGGCGTAGACGAATACAACACATGGACTACACCCAGCGGCATCCTTGACGCGGTAAACTTTGTGCGCACTCTTACGTTTGTTGATCAGGAGCGCATCGGTATTGCAGGTCACTCACAGGGTTCCCGCAGAGCGGGCTACTCCGCTGTCATAGACTGCGGCTATCTCACACTCAACGATATGCTCATAAACGTCCTGTATGATCGTTTCGGGCAGACTTTCTCAGAGGTTGAAATAGCCATGAACGCAGATAAGCTTGCGGCTGACAGGCTCTCCGAGGAAGAAATGGCATTATATAATTACATCAAGGCAGAGGTCGAAAAGGAATACAATTCCAAGATACTCGCTGTCTGCATTATCGGAGGCACAGCCTCAAACTGCGGTCCCATGAAAGCCGTAGATGTTGCCGGACATGAGGTCATGCGCAACTGTCAGGTCAACGAAGGACTTATCGGCGGCGATTTTGACAGTGGAATAGCAGCGTTCAGATTCGACGCAGCAAATCAAGATTGCTGGCATGTAGACGGAGATATACAACTCGACACATGGTACCGCATTGACGATGTCTCCTCCGCAAGCACAGTACTCGGCGACTTCAACGCCATTGACATCACCGACAGTGAAGACCTTCAGAAGGCAATAAAATCCCGCACGACCAGACTTATTGTTCTGAATCCTGAAACCCACAGCAAAGAATTCTTTTCTACTCAGACCGCGGCAGAGGTCAGCAGATACTTTGAGCAGGTGTTTGCATATAACGGCGGTGAACTGGGCGATGCTTCCGCTTCACCAATTCCCGCAGCAAAAACGAAATTTGTCGCCCGTGAGCTCCTTAATGCGGTCGCAATGTTCGGCATGATCGCGCTTCTTTTCCCGACAGCATACCTTCTTGTCAACACCGAATTCTTCTCCGGCTGCATCGGGAAGAATGAAGTCAATACGACCGATTACGGCAAGAAGCGCTTTTGGGTCTGTGCCGCCGTAGGCGTCGTCTCCAGCTTTGCGGCTATCTACTACATCAACACTATTTTTGCTCCCGGTCTTCCCTCTCCCAAATTCTGGCCGCTTTTTCCGAGCTGGTGGCTGACACTTATATACCTTGCGGTTGTTGCGGTATTTTCCGCTGTTGAAATAATAGTTTTCAACGCAATCGACAAGAAAAAGTACGGCAAATCCTTTATCGGCAGTGTGAATTTCAAGCTTGGCATCGTCAACGTACTCAAGTCCGTGCTCCTCGGATGCATTCTCACCGCGGTTGCTTATATGAGCCTTACGGTTGTTCTCTACCTCTTTAACCAGGATTACAGACTTTGGATGATCGCATTTGAAGAAATGAAGGTTGAGCATTGGCTTTACGTGTGGCGCTTTGCAATACTTCTCTTCCCGCTGTATGTTATCTGCGGCATTGCTCTCAATTACTCCGGCAATGGCAAGATTTCCGGATGGAAGTCAGTGCTTGTGGATGTAGTTTCCAATTCTCTCGGCGTTTGGGTTCTTTTAATAGTCAGCACTGTCATTCTTTACAGAACCGGAAATTCCATCAGCAACTGGATATCCAGCTATGGCTTTATCTTCTTTGTTCCTATCACGATCGTCGTTTCAAAGCTCATGTATAAGGTAACCAGAAGCGTATGGCTTGGCGCAGCGGTCAATTCCCTTCTTATCGCATGGATGATGGTTTGCACGATAGGTTACAACACCTACGTCGCTCAGTCCTGGTTCAGCAACTTCTTTAACATCTGATATTACCCGATTTTCAAAAAAGAGCCGCCGCAAATGCGGCGGCTCTTTTTTACCCACGACATAAAAGGAGACCGTACATGAAATATATTATGTCGCTCGACCAGGGCACCACAAGCTCACGCTGCATACTCTTTGACAGGTCCGGCAATATATGCGCCAGTGAGCAAAAGGAATTCCGCCAGATTTTCCCCAAACCCGGCTGGGTCGAGCATGATGCGCTTGATATATGGTATACCACGCTTGAGGTCAGCCGCACCGCCATGCAGAAGCTCGGCGTTACGGCAGACGATATAGCCGCCATCGGCATCACAAACCAGCGCGAAACCACCGTTATCTGGGACAGGGAAACAGGAGAACCCATATATAACGCCATCGTATGGCAGTGCCGCCGCACATCCGATATCATTGATTCTCTTGTCCGTTCCGGAAAAACGGATATCATACGGGCAAAAACGGGTCTTGTGCCTGACGCCTATTTTTCAGGCAGCAAAATAAAGTGGCTGCTGGATAACGTCCCCGGTGCCAGAGCGCGCGCCGAAGCGGGACGGCTGCTTTTCGGCACCATCGACACATGGCTTATATGGAAGCTCACCGGCGGCAAGGTTCACGTCACCGACTACACCAACGCAAGCCGCACCATGCTTTTTAACATACATACTCTCCGTTGGGACGAGGAGCTTCTCTCGCTGCTTGACATTCCGCAGAGCCTTCTGCCGGATGTAAGGCCCTCCAGCCACCTCTACGGGGTTTCCGAGTTTGAGCTTTACGGCGGAGAGATCCCCATTGCAGGCGCTGCGGGCGATCAGCAGTGCGCTCTTTTCGGCCAGTGCTGTTTTGAACCTGGTCAGATGAAGAACACCTACGGCACAGGCTGTTTCCTTCTCATGAACACCGGCGCTGAACCGATTGAAAGCAAAAACGGTCTTATAACCACGATCGCAGCCTCCTGCGGAGACAAGGTGAGCTACGCTCTGGAAGGAAGCATCTTCATAGCGGGTGCGGCAATACAATGGCTGCGCGACGAGCTTAACGTCATCGCTGCGGCTTCGGAAAGCGAATCCTTTGCCAGAAGCGTACCGGACACTGCCGGCGCTTATGTTGTTCCCGCATTCACCGGGCTTGGCGCGCCCTATTGGAATCAGCGGGCAAGAGGCGTCGTTACGGGAATAACCCGCGGTTTTTCAAGGGCGCATCTTGTCAGGGCAACCCTTGAATCTCTTGCATATCAGACATATGATATTGCAAAAGCCATGGAGAATGACGCCGGAAGACGCATATCCGAGCTTAACGTGGACGGCGGCGCCTGCGCAAACGACTTTCTTATGCAGTTTCAGGCCGACCTTATCGGATGCAGCGTATGCCGCCCAGGCTGCATAGAAACCACGGCTCTCGGCGCGGCATACCTTGCGGGGCTTGCCGTCGGATATTGGGAAAGCCCGGAGGACATACGTTTCAACTGGTCGGTCAACCGGAAGTTCGTGCCGACAATGCCGGCGGAAACACGGCTGAAACTTCTTAAAGGCTGGCAGAGAGCCGTCAGATGCGCCCTGCTCTGCGGCGAGGACGAGGAATAAACTATTTTTCGCAGCAAGGCGGTTCCTGAAGTCTCCCTGCCAAAAGGATATATACATACAATAACCGGAGCGCCTTCAAAGCACTCCGGTTATTGCATTATTCCCTTTACCGTTCTTTTTCCTGCTGTGCGTTATACCTGTCGAAAAATTCAACAAAGCAGTTGAAAAGCTCTTTTGTTCTGCCGTGAAGCCCCGTTTCCTTATTGTAATACGCGCATACATAGTCGGAATCGGGCATGTACGGCAGCGGGAAAATGTCCACACGCCGCAGATAATCCTGCTGCACGTCCTCATCGAGCATATCCCAGAAAAGCTTCGCGTAGATCAGTACGCCAAGCCCGCCGTTGCAGAGCTGGAAAGCGTTTTCCACGTTCGTAAGCTCACAGACGAATTTCGGGCTAATGTCGTAATATTTGAGATAGCTGTTGAGCGCCCGCCCGCCCGAGGACAGGCGCGGTATCTTTATAAACGGCGCTGACGCAAAGAAGCTCAGATCCGCCCCGCCGGAAAATTCTTCCTTCTTCGCTTCATAGCCTTCCCCCGCGAGCTCCCTCATTACCCTTTTCGGCACAACAAGAATATGCTCCTTCCGGCAGAGGGGGACGCTCTCGTAGTTGTCCGGCGTGCCGCTTATCGAGCCGATAACAAGATCGACCCCGTCGCGGGCGACGGATTTCTGCAATATCTCCGGCGACTCCTCCGACATCTGCAAAAAAGTGTCGGGATAGCTTTCCAGAAACGACGGCAGCACATGCGGCAGCACCGCCCGTGCGACCGTATGCTCTATCCCTATATGCAGCACCTGATTGCTGCCCATGCCGCGGCTGGAATTATCCTCAAACTCCTGCCTGAGCTGCAATATTCGCTTTGCCGTCTGCAAAAAAAGCTTCCCGTCCGTCGTCAGTCCCAGAGGACGGCTGCGCAGGAAAAGCTGCTCTCCCAGCTCCTCCTCAAGCCTTGATATCTGCTTTGAAAGGGACTGCTGCGACATAAACAAGTGCTTTGCCGCGAGAGAAAAGCTCTTCTCCTCGGCGACAGCGATAAAGCTTTTCAGCACGTCAAAATCCATACGAAACACCTCGTTTCTCTGCGCTCAGTATAGCATCCGGCGGCTAATACGTCAAACAGTTGTTATAAATTTCTCAAAAAAGTGTAGTTCCTGCCCTCCGAATCCGGCAAAGATCGGCATTTTTCGCCTTTTTTGTCGGCTAAATGCACAAAGCCGCCGCTTCTGCGGGCATCACATATGTTGCTTTCGGCGAAATTCAAAAAAACTATTGCATAAATCAACTTTTTGTTGTACTATAAACGCGTAAAGAGCGTAATGCACAAGACCAGAAAGTAGTTTTTCTGCAAGGCTCATATTTCCAATTCGGAGGATCAAAAAAATGAAAAAAATTCTTGCTATGGTTCTTGCGCTGTGCATGGTATTTGCACTTTGCGCAACATCCGCCTTCGCAGCCGACGAGCTGATCTTCACCACCGGTGGCGAAGCAGGTACATATTATGCATTCGGCAGCGTGCTGGCGCAGTATGTTTCCAACAACTCCGACATCTCCGTCACCGCGATAACCGGCAACGGCTCGCAGGCCAACGTGGAGGATATGGATGCCGGCGACGTGCAGCTTGCTTTCTGTCAGTCCGACGTTATGAGCTATGCTTATAGCGGGACGAACCTTTTTGAGGATCTCGGCAAAATAGACAGCTTCTCCGTTGTCGCCGCCCTCTATATGGAGCAGGTGCAGATAGTCACCACCAACCCCGACATCAAGACCGTTGCCGACCTCAAGGGCAAATCCGTTTCGATCGGTGCCCGCGGCTCCGGCGTTTACTTCAATGCACTTGACGTTCTCGGCGTTTACGGCATGACCGAGGATGACATCAAGCCCGTTTACCAGAGCTTCGGCGACAGCGCAGAGTCCCTCAAGGACAAGAAGATCGACGCGGCGTTCATCGTTGCTGGCGCTCCCACCACCGCCATCACCGACCTGAGCACCAGCGGTCCCGTTTACCTTGTAAGCATTGACGATGAGCACATCGACGATCTGCTTGCCAAGAGCCCCTACTACACCGCTTACACCGTTCCCGCCGATACCTACGGCATGCCCGAGGATGTGCAGACCGTTGCCGTCGCCGCCGTTGTCCTTGCGCGCAACGACGTATCCGAGGATGCGATCTACACCTTTACCTCCACCATCTTCGATAACATTGACGCCATCGCGGAGCAGCACGGCAAGGGCGCGGAGCTGAGCCTTGAGTTCGCCTCCTCCATCACCGATGTTCCCTATCACCCCGGCGCGGCAAAGTACTTCGCCGAGAAGGGTTTTGATGTAGCATAATTCCCAACTGAACTTAATATTCCGGAACGCGTCCCCCGCGTTCCGGAATATGCGTTTGTTTGACGGAATATGCAAGTGCATCTCCCTGTGAAATACGTTTGCACATTCCGTCACGATTTTTTTATCAAGGAGTCGATATTATGTCGGATAAAGCCAAAAACGATCACATAGACGTAGGAACTGCGGAAGACGTCGAGAAGCTCATGCGCAAGTATGACAAAGAGTCCAACACCCGTATATGGGAGGGGAAGCCCGCCGTCATAGTCCGTGCGATCATGGTGATCTTCTCTCTCTACTGCATTTATTCCACGCTTTTCTCCGTCGCCGCCCTCGAAAGAAGACTGACCGCGTTCCTCGCGCTCGTCGTTATCATGGGCTACCTTACATATCCCGCCAGCAAGCACCATGTGCGCCACAACTATATCCCTTGGTACGATATCGTGATCATGATAGTGGGCGCCGCATGTTTTCTCTACTTCTGCCTCGGCTATGACGCGATCATCGCAAAGCTCACAAGCGCATCCAGAATAAAGCCCTTCCAGATATATATCGGCATTGTCGGCATACTTATCCTTATGGAGCTGTGCCGCCGCTGCGTCGGTCTGCCGATACTGTGCGTCGTCGGCGTACTGCTTATCTATACCTTCTCCACGGGGCTGAGCGTCAAGAGGCTCATGTACACACTTTTCTACACCACCTCCGGCGTTCTCGGCACCCCCGTACAGGTCTGCGCAAAGTATATCGTCGTGTTCATAATCTTCGGTGCTTTCCTTGAGAGAACGGGTATCGCGGCGTTCTTCATTGACGTTGCGAACGCGCTTGTCGGCGGTTTCTCCGGCGGTCCGGCAAAGGTCGCGGTCATCTCCTCCGCGCTGTGCGGCATGGTTTCCGGCTCCTCCGTCGGCAACACCGTCACCACCGGCTCCGTCACCATACCCATGATGAAAAGAACCGGCTATAAGGGTGAGTTTGCGGGCGCTGTCGAAGCCGCCGCGTCAACGGGCGGTCAGATAATGCCGCCTATCATGGGCGCCGCCGCGTTCCTCATGGCGGAGTATATGAACGTCACCTATGCGGAGGTCGCGCTCCGCGCCATTCTGCCCGCCGTACTCTATTTCACGGGTATCTTCGTCGCCGTGCATCTTGAGGCAAAGAAGCTGGGACTTAAAGGTATCGACAGGTCTGAACTGCCCAAGCTTTCAAAGCTCTGGAAAAAGCTCTATCTGCTCCTGCCGCTGGTCGTACTCGTATATCTTGTCACCACCAATACCCGCACCATGCAGTTTTCCGCAAGCATCGCAATACTCTTTGCCATCGTTGTAAGCCTTTTTGACAAGGATAACCGCATCACCTTCAGCAAGCTTCTTGAGGCGCTTGAGGCAGGCGGAAAGAGTACCGTTACCATTGCCGTCGCCTGCTCCATGGCCGGTCTTATCTCCGGCTGCATCACGGCGACCGGTCTTGCCTCCAAGCTCATCTCCGCAGTCGTCAGCATTTCCAGCTCCGTCACGGTGATCGACCCGACGATGGTCGCGCTCTTCCTGACTATGATCTGCTGCATCGTACTCGGCATGGGCGTTCCCACCACCGCAAACTACTGCATCATGGCATCCACCTGCGCGCCCATTCTCATCACCATCGGCGTACCCAAGATCGCGGCGCACTTCTTCGTGTTCTACTTCGGCATCGTCGCTGACATCACGCCTCCCGTTGCGCTTGCGGCTTACGCCGGCTCGGCCATCGCAAAATCCAACCCGATGAAAACGGGCGTCACCGCCACAAAGCTTGCCATCGCCGCGTTTATCGTGCCGTATATATTCTGCATGAACCCCGCAATGCTGCTGCTTGATGTTACCGCGCTCGGCATCGTGCAGATAATCATAACCTCGCTCTGCGGCCTCATAGGCGTCGCGGCGGCGCTCGAGGGTTATCTGTGCGCTCAGATGCACCCCGTCGTGCGCGTCATATCCGCCGTCGGCGGTCTGCTGATGATGGATCCCGGCAGCCTCACGGACATCATTGGCATTGCGCTTCTTGTCGGTGTATTCGTCTGGCAGAAGGTAAAGGAAAAGAAATCCCTCAAAACCGCATAAGCCCAGCACACCATATGCCGCGGGAAACCGCGGCATATTTTATTTGACAGCGGCAAAGCGGCACATTATAATGAGTATAATACTTGTTATATATTTGCAGATGGGGAAAAGATATGAACAGATGGGTCAAAATTGCGCTTGATGTGCTTGCGGGACTGCTTGTAGTCGCGTTGCTGCTGGTTATTATTGCCGTCGGCAAGCTCAGCGCCGCAACAGGCGGAAAGGTTTCGTTCCCGTCACTCGTCGCGCAGTTTTTCAGCGGGGACAACCGGCTGCGCGATGTGACGAATATACTGCTTCTTGGCGTGGACAACGACCGCAGCGACGATATGGACTCCCGCGGCAACGCCGACGGGATAATGCTCGTGTCGATAAATCCGAAAACGCGTGAGATCATACTCACCTCCTTTATGCGCGACACCAAGGTCAGCGTGACCCCGTACAAGCGCGACAAGCTCACCCATGTATACCATGACTATGGGATAGAGACATTCAGGGAGGTCTTTGAGAACAATTTCGGCATCCATGTGGATAATTATGCGCTTTTCAGCTATCTCGACATAATCGACATCGTTGATTACCTCGGCGGCGTCGAGGTCGATATCGCCGAGGAGGAGATCCCCGACGCCGAGGCGAAGATCAGGAGCGTGGCCGAGCTCAGGGGGCTTGATTATACGGATTATCTCATCAACTGGTACGGTCCCGGCAGGATAAAGCTCAACGGCGTGCAGGTCGCGGGATATATGCGCATCCGCCCCGCCTACGGCGATTATGACGCCGGCAGGACAGAGCGCGTGAGATACGTGGCAACCCAGCTCATGGAGAAGCTCTATAAGCGGCCGCTGGCCGAGAAGATCGATTTCGCGGCTCTGGCGCTTTCAAAGATAGAAACGGATATGGCTGGGGGCGATATGATCAGATATGCCCTCAACGCCGGCAAAATAAGGTTCTATGACAGAATATCCGACAGAATACCCATCGACGGCAGCTTTACCTCGCAGAGCGACGGCAACGGCTACTATGCCGTGCCGGATTTTGAGATCAACAACGCCCACCTTCAGGAGTCGATCTATCAGGGCATACATAATTCCGGCGCATAGGCCGGAATAACCGCGGCGGCACGGCTATGTGCCGCCACGTTTTCATTTACAGTTCGTTCACTTGACATTCCGTTTGCCTTGGTGTAAAATTTCAATAGGATACATATTGCTCCGTGTCCCGATATGGGATGCGGAGTTTTGCTATTACAGGAGGAGAGTGTATTCATGAAGTACGACGTTATAATAATCGGCGCCGGTCCCGGCGGCATTTTTTCGGCCTATGAGCTTGCAAATTCCGGAAAAGAGTTGAAAATAGGCGTTTTTGAGCTTGGACGCGCACTGGACAAGCGTCGCTGCCCCATCGACGGGGACAAGGTGAAAAGCTGCATCAAATGCCCCGTTTGCAGCATCATGAGCGGCTTCGGCGGCGCGGGCGCTTTCTCCGACGGCAAGTATAACATTACCAACCAATTCGGCGGCACGCTCTTTGAATACGTCGGTCAGAAGAGAGCCATTGAGCTTATGAAGTATGTTGACGAGATCAATCTCCGCTACGGCGGAGAGAACACGAAGCTCTACTCCACCGCCAATACCGAGATAAAGCGCGAATGTCTCAAGAACGGTCTGCATCTGCTGGACGCGCAGGTCCGCCACCTCGGCACGGATATAAACTATGTCGTGCTCGGCAATATCTATGAGGAGCTTAAGAGCAAGGTCGATTTCCATTTCAACACCGCCGTCACGGATATTGAGCGCATCAGCGACGGCTACCGCATCACGGCGGGCGAGGAGAGCTTTGACTGCGAAACGTGCATCGTCTCCGTCGGGCGCAGCGGGAGCAAGTGGATAGAGGGCGTGTGCAGATCCCTCAATATCCCTACCCGCTCCAATCGGGTCGATATAGGCGTCCGGGTTGAGCTTCCCGCGGATACCTTTGCGCATCTCACCGATGAGCTTTACGAGAGCAAGATCGTCTACCGCACGCAGAAATTTGAAGACCTCGTGCGCACCTTCTGCATGAATCCCCACGGCGTCGTGGTCAACGAGAACACCAACGGCATCGTCACGGTGAACGGACACAGCTATGAGGACAAGTCCATGCACACCGAGAACACAAATTTTGCCCTTCTCGTCAGCAAGCATTTCTCCGAACCGTTCAAGGACTCAAACGGCTACGGCGAGAGCATCGCCCGCCTTTCCAATATGCTTGGCGGCGGCGTCATCGTGCAGCGCTTCGGCGATCTTGTACGTGGGCGCAGGAGTACGGTCAAGCGCATTGAGGAGAACTTTGTCATCCCCACGCTTGCCGCCACCCCCGGCGATCTCAGCCTTGTAATGCCCAAGCGTATTCTTGACGGCATCATCGAAATGATATACGCTCTTGACAAGATCGCGCCGGGCACCGCAAATGACGACACGCTGCTTTACGGCGTTGAGGTAAAATTCTATAATATGGAAGTGGAGCTGGACGAGAATCTCCAGACTGAGGACAAGGGGCTTTACGTAATAGGCGACTGCTCCGGCGTCACGCACTCCCTGTCGCATGCTTCCGCAAGCGGCGTATACGTGGCGCGGCATATACTCGGCACGCTCTGATCCTGAAAAGCGCGGTTCCGATGTCGTAATCGCTTTTCGGTGCGAATAGAATTTCCCTGTATCCCGGCAAATTCGGATGTTGGAGGCGGATATGTCAAATTTTAAAGAAAAACAGAACTATGTCCACGGCGCGGTCATTCTGACCGTCGGCGTTATTATAATGAAGGTTCTGGGCGCGATCTATAAAATTCCTCTCGGCAACATTCTCGGTGATGAGGGCTACTCGATGTTCATGGGTGCTTACAGCATCTATTTCATCTTCTTCACGCTGGCAACGGCGGGTCTGCCCGTCGCGCTCAGCCGCCTGATTGCCGAATCCGATGCCAACGGCAGAGCAAAGAATGAGGAAAAAACCTTCCGCGTCGCACGCTGGACGTTTTTTGTGATAGGTCTGGTGTTCGCGCTCGTCATGTTCCTGTTTCCGGATTGGCTCGCCGCGGAATATCTTGAAAACCCCGACGCCGCGATGAGCATCAAGGCAATGTCCCCGGCGATTCTGCTCGTCTGCATCGTCTCCGCCTACCGCGGCTACTGTCAGGGCAACGGCAACATGATACCCACCACCGTGGATGAGGTGCTTGAGGTGCTGTTCAAGGTGATCTCAGGGCTTATCCTGTCATACGTTATAATAAAGTCCACGGGCAGTCTTCCGCTCGGCTCGGCGGGTGCGATCCTCGGCGTTTCAATAGGCTCGGTCATATCGCTGGGCTATATGGTGGTATACAAGCGGCGGCACGCATCCCAGCTTGCCTCTCCGTACACCGGCGGTCACGCACCCGACGATACGCCGGAGGACGACAACGTTGTTGACAGCACCGGCAAGATCGTAAAGGATATTCTCCGCATAGGCATCCCTATCGCTTTCGGCGCGTGCATCATGGCGCTTCTCAACAGTGTTGACTCAAAGCTGTGTATGAACAGGCTCCAAAGCGCAGCCGGGTTCACGTATAAGGAAGCGAAGGTGCTTTACGGCGTTTACGGCAAGGGTCAGACGCTTTTTAACCTGCCCGCCGCCTTTATCACCCCGCTGACCATTTCTATCGTCCCCGCCATTTCCGGCGCGATCGCCCGCGGCGCGAAGGGCGAAGCGGCAAAGGTGAGTGAGGATTCGCTGCGTATCTCGGCGGTCATATCCCTGCCGATGGGCGCAGGGCTTGCAATACTTGCCGCACCGATTTTCGGCGTGCTTTTCCCCAACAGCCACAAGGCCGGTCCCGGTCTGCTGTGCATAATGGGCATTGCCTCCTTCTTTGTGTGCCTTGTACTCATGGAAAACGCCATTCTTCAGGCCTCCGGCCGTGAAAAGCTTACGATGGTCACGATGATCACCGGCGGGCTTGTGAAGATAATCGTCAATTGGTTCCTCGTGGCCAACCGTGCGGTCAACATCTACGGCGCGCCGATAGGGACGCTCGTAAGCTACTTTGTAATGGCGGCGATGAATTATATATTCATGTGTTCGTCTCTTGAAAACCGCCCCCGCCTTTCAAGGGCGTTTGCGCGCCCCGCCGCGTCAAGCCTTATTATGGGTGCCGCCGCATGGCTCGTCTACGGCGCGGCTGCACGTATCATCGGCATGGGAAGCTCCCTGAAAGCGGTCGTATGCCTCGGAATAGCCGTTCTTGCCGCAGCAGCCGTTTATCTTGCCGCCACGATCTCACTCAAGAGTATAACGATAAAGGACATGGAGCTTATCCCCGGCGGAGAAAAAATAGGCAAAATTCTCAAAATGCATTGATTTTTTTGTGATTTTTGCCGTTTTTGCCGTGTTTTTCGCATTTTACTCTTGCTATCGGAAGTGTTTTGTGATAAATTATGGAAGCACTGTATGAAAGCGTGCAAAAATCCGGTTTATGAGTAATTTCCACGTTGCTGGGAAAACTCATTATATCACGGCTGAATGCCGTAATTTACAGGAGGAAATATAATGAATAAAACCGAACTTATAGCTGCTGTTGCAGAAAAGACCGCTATGTCCAAGAAGGACAGCGAAAAGGCAGTCTGCGCTATTCTTGACGCAGTTACCGAAGCTCTCGCCGCAGGCGATAAGGTTCAGCTCGTCGGCTTTGGCACCTTTGAAGTAAAAGAGCGCGCCGCTCACATGGGCCGCAATCCCAGAACCAAGGAAGCCATGGAGATCCCCGCAAGCCGCGTAGCCGGCTTCAAGGTCGGCAAGGCTCTCAAGGAAGCTGTTGCAAAGTAATTTTTGACATATAAAAATCAGCCGCCTGAACGCGGCTGATTTTTTAACAGGGTAAACTATGAGACTTGATAAATATTTGAAGGTATCCCGCCTTATCAAGCGCAGGAGCGTGGCTAACGACGCCTGCGACGGTGAGCGCGTGTCGGTAAACGGCAGGCAGGTCAAGGCGAGCTATCAGGTAAAGGTCGGCGACGTCATCGAGATCGCCTTCGGTCAGCGCACGCTCAGGGTCGAGGTCGTTGCGGTAAACGAAAACGCAAGCAAATCCGACGCTCCCGCAATGTATAAGGAGCTTGTGTAATACTTGCCAAAGAACCGAGGTTCTTTGGCAAGTTATTATATGTCTGGGATTATTTCCGCCTGTTTGCCTGTCTGCGCATTCACACGAATACGGATCGGGTCCCCGCTCTGGTTGGTGCAGGTAAATTCATAGCAGGCTATCGGCGTCCCGCCGGGGGATTTGCAGATTATCTTCGCGCATGACTGCTCCTCCAGATTATCCGGCACGGCGCCCGCCGCCTCGACTTCGGTGATGTCCCATTGCAGGCCGGAGGCATCCGGCGAATAGTGCTCGGCGTTGAAGCTGTATACGGAGTTGTCGTCAAGCGCCACTGCAAGTCTTATATAGTTGTCCGGCCAATCCGCGTCCTGCTCGGTCGCAATAAATATAAACTCCCCTACCGTGTCGGAAAAGCTCATTTTGGTGAGCTTGAGGTTCTCATAATTCTGCTCCTCAAGAAACTTTTCCGCGGTTTTCTGCGCTTCCTCGTGCGATATGCGCCCCTCTTCGACAAGGCGCAGCTGCACCATGCTTACAACGCCTTCGCTGTCCACGCACATCTGCCGGTCATCGACGGAGTATACCTTTCTCCCGCTCCCGTCCTCAAAGGAATAGTCAAGCTTGAGCTGACCGGGGCTGACCCCTGCAAAGCGCGCCGCCGCGGCAAGCATCTGCGCGTCGGTGCTGTGGGATGCTTTTGTCTTCTCCTGACGGAAGCCGTATTTGCCGTCATAGGTGAGCGCTTCGCGCTCCGGAAAATCCGCCTCGGTCTGAAGGATAGCCATGCTTACCTTGTCACGCTGCTCCACCTCTACATTGCGCAGGGGCGTCTCCGCACTGTCCATGTCTATATTTCCGTCGTGGTAATCCCTTTGCAGACGGTTGAGCGCATCGCACAGCTGTGCTGACAGCGCCGACAGCCTGCTCATATTCTCGCGTTCCGTCTCGCTGAAGCCGTCCTCCGCGACGGTGGCGCACAGGGTATAGGCATAGTCGCCGGTCTGGTTGAGGTAGGAGGATATCTGCTCAAGCTCCTGCGTGGAAAACGGCAGCGTCGACAGCGCCGCCTCCGCAGAAAGCGCATCCGCATAGATCTCCGAGCAGAGCCGCGAACACATATCCCTGTCTGTCGCGTAAGGCGTTTTGCCCAAGGCCGCGCTCAGCTTCGACACCGCGCCTACGGTCTCCTCAAATGCCTGCTGCGAACTGAAATCCACCGCGAGACGGTATCTTTTCAGCTTTGTCGAGTAAATGGCGGTGCACAGAGCCAGTACGGCGATGAGCGCTCCCACGTAAATTGCTATAACGGTCAAAGTCTTCTTTTTCATATAAAAAACACCTCTTTCGGAATATTCTTCCACAAAAAGAGGTGCTTTATACTTATTTTTAAATTTTCTCGGTGAGAGCCGTTATATTCTCCCCTTGCAAAGCCTCACTTCTATCCCCCGCCTCACGCCAGCTTTTCCAGCGCCGTGTTAAGGCGGCGGAGAGTCTCTTCCCTGCCGAGGATGCGGCAGATCTCCACCGCGCCGCCGGGCGTGACCGCCTTTCCGGCGGCGGCGATACGCACCGGCCACATGACCTTGGCGTTCTTGACCTGCATCTTCTCCGCCATGTTTACCATGGCCGCCATGATGCTCTCATCGTTCCATTCGGCAAGGGCTTCAAACTCGGGAATGATCGCCGTCAGCACGGTCTTTGAGGATTCAAGATCGGACTTTGACTTTTTGTGTACGAACAGCTCCGTATCGTACTCGGGCAGCTCGTCAAAGAAATCTACCTTTTCGGGGATGTCGTTGAGAACCTCTGTGCGCTGCTGCAAAAGCGCGGCGATCGCCGCGGCGTCGTACTTTTCGTTCTTCACGCTCCTGCGGATGAACGGCTCGGCTGCCTTTGCAAACGCCTCCGGCGTCATGGCGCGGATATACTCGGCGTTGAAGTATCTCAGCTTTTCTATATCAAATATCGCAGGGGATTTGGAAATACCGGAGATATCGAATATCTCCTTCAGCTCGTCAAGAGAATATATCTCCCGCTCGCCTCTCGGACTCCAGCCCAGAAGCGCAACATAGTTGAGCACGGCGTCGGTGAGATAGCCCTGCGCGATAAGGTCTTCATAAGAAGGGTCGCCGTGGCGTTTGGACATCTTGCTGTGCGCATCGCGCATAACGGGGGAGCAATGCACATACTTCGGGATATCCCATCCAAAGCCCTCATACAGCAGGTTGTACTTAGGCGATGAAGAAAGATACTCGCTGCCGCGGACAACATGGCTTATGCCCATGAGATGATCGTCCACCACGTTTGCGAAATTATATGTGGGCAGGCCGTCGCGCTTTATGAGCACCTGATCGTCAAGAGTGCTGTTCTCAACGGTGATATCACCGAATATTTCGTCATGGAAGGTGGTCGTTCCCTCGTGCGGGATGCGCTGGCGGATAACATAGGGCTTGCCCTCCGCAGCAAGGCGGTCGGACTGCTCGCGGGACATGGCGCGGCACGGGTCGTCCTCGCGGTTGAAGTCCCCGCTGTCCTCCTCGGACTCGGTCTTTTCGCAGAAGCAGCGGTAGGCGTGGCCGCGCTCCATGAGCAGCTCCGCATATTCCTTATAGAGCGGACGTCTCTCGGTCTGGACATAGGGGCCGACGGGACCGCCGACGTCGGGACCTTCGTCATGGTCAAGATGGCACTCGGCACAGGTCTTGTAAATAACATCTACCGCGCCCTCAACGAGCCGCCCCTGATCGGTGTCCTCGATGCGCAGGATAAACTTGCCGCCGCCATGGCGTGCGATGAGATAAGTATAAAGCGCCGTGCGCAGATTGCCTACGTGCATATATCCCGTGGGAGAGGGTGCAAAGCGTGTGCGCACCTCATTTTTCGGGATACGCGCCTCCATCTCCTCAAACCATTTCGTATCTTTCATTTTCAAGCCTCCATATTCTGCCGCCGGAGCGCCGGAAACGCGGAAAAGCGTCGGCAGGCTGTGTATTGTCACATAATACATATAATATTTTACATTTTCCCTGTTGTCAAGATGAAGTTATTCTGTTAAAATATTATTCCGATTGTAAGGTCTCTGCGGCGGCGCGGGCGTTTTCCGCCCGTCATGGCCGGGCGTCCTTTTCAATTGAGGATAAAGCTTGCGAACGGGTAATTCGCAAAATTTGAGATGATTGAAGGTTAGGTATATGGAAAATACAGAATCGGCGAAAAAAACTTTGCTTTCCGGCATACAGCCGTCCGGTGATCTGCATCTGGGCAATTATCTTGGCGCCGTGAGAAACTGGGCGGAGATGTCTGATGAGTTCAACTGTTATTATTTCATGGCCGACCTGCACACGCTCACCGTGCGTCAGGACCCGAAGGAGCTTCGCCACCGTTCCACGGCGCAGCTTGCACAGTACATCGCCTGCGGCCTTGACCCGCAGAAAAACACGCTCTTCCTCCAGAGCCATGTACATGAACATGCGGAGCTGGGCTGGATCCTCAACTGCTATACCATGTTCGGCGAACTGAGCCGCATGACCCAATTCAAGGATAAGTGTGCAAAAAATGCCGATAATATAAACGGCGGGCTTTTCACATACCCGTCTCTTATGGCGGCCGATATTCTGCTGTATCAGGCCGACTATGTGCCTGTGGGCGAGGATCAGAAGCAGCATTGCGAGCTGACACGCGACATCGCCATACGCTTCAACAACCTCTACGGCGAGACCTTCAAGATTCCGGAGCCTTACATCCCCAAGGTGGGCGCAAGGATAATGAGCCTCGGCACACCCACTTCCAAAATGTCCAAATCCGACCCGCAGGGCTGCGTGTTTCTTATGGACAAGCCCGAGGATATCGCCCGCAAGTTCAAGCGCGCCATCACCGACTCCGATACGGAGCGCTGCGTGCGCTACGATCCGGAAAACAAGCCCGGCGTCTCCAATCTCATGAACATCTACTCCGCCGTCACCGGCAAGAGCTTTGACGAGATAGAGCGCGAATTTGACGGCAAAGGCTACGGCGCGTTCAAGCCCGCCGTCGGCGACGCCGTTATCGAGACTCTGCGCCCGATCCGCGAGGAGGCAGAGCGCATGATCGCCGACAAGGCGTATTTGCAGCAGATATATACCGAGGGTGCGCAGAAGGCAAGCTGCATCGCCCGCAGAACGCTGCGCAAGGTCTACAAAAAGGTAGGGCTTGTCGAGAAGCCGTTCTGACTCTCTTTCAACAGAAAAAAATTTGGAGATAATATCCGATGTTTCAGAATATTCCTATATGGCTGAGAATAGTGCTTTCCTTTGCGCTTTCTTTCGGAATATCATATCTTATGACCCCGCCGGTCAAGGTCTTTGCGGAAAGAGTCGGTGCGATCGACGTACCCAAGGACTCGCGGCGTGTGCATGACCACCCCATCCCGCGTATGGGCGGGCTTGCCATATTTGTCGGCTTTCTGCTTTCGGTCATTGTTTTTGTCAGCTTTTCCACCCAGATAATGGGCATACTCATCGGCGCACTGATAATCGCAATGATGGGCGCGGTGGACGATATAATGAACCTCAACGCGTGGGTCAAGCTTGCGGTGCAGGTGGTCGCGGCGCTTGTCGCCATACGCTGCGGCATTGTCTTTACCGCCATTTCAAACCCCAACTTCCTGTCCTACAATACTACCATCCAGATAGGCTGGCTGGCGATCCCGCTGACGATCCTGTGGATAGTCGGCTGCACCAACGCCATAAACCTTATCGACGGGCTTGACGGTCTGGCGGTAGGCGTGTCGGCGATAAGCTCGTTTTCGATGATGATCGTGGCGCTGTTCGTGGCAGACGCGAACACGACCTTTATCCTTGCGGCGCTCTGCGGCGCCTGTGTGGGCTTCATGCCCTACAATATGAATCCCGCAAAAATCTTCATGGGCGATGTCGGCTCGCAATTTCTCGGATACGTGCTGGCGACGACCTCAATAATGGGTCTTTTCAAGCTGCACACGGTCATCACCTTTATCGTGCCTGTGCTCGCAATGGCCATACCGCTGGCGGATACGCTTTTTGCCATTGTCCGGCGCACGCTGAGAGGGCAAAGCCCGTTCCACGCGGATAAAGGGCATTTTCACCACCGGCTGCTGGCTCTCGGACTTTCGCAGAAGCAGGCCGTCGCGGTACTCTACGGGGTATCGGCGATCATGGGGCTTATGGGCGTTCTGCTTGCGGGCAGAAACACCATGATGCGCATACTCTGCATCGTCGCGGCGTTCATCGTGTCGCTGTCGGTCTGGCTGTTTGTCTTCTGGCACAATCCGAACCTCAAAAAGAAGAACGGCGCAGCGGCTCCCGCACCGGAAGCCCCCTCCGGCGCGGAAGCAGTCTCCTCTGCCGATGCAAACCCCGCACCGGAAGCTGCGCCCGCTGCCGAAACGTCCGGCTCTGACGCCGGAGTGCAGCCTTCCGCCGCAAAGCTCACCGCCGACGCCGGTAAAAGCGGCTGAAAAAGCCTTATAATATTGCATCTCATACAGCAAAGAGGCTTATAATCAAATTTCAACTCGATTTTTTGGTTTATCGACTAAAAAAGGACGCATAAAAGCGTCCTTTTTGCTTTCTCGGCTTGCTTATCTCTCTTCCCTGAAATACGGAAGTCCCAGAGAGGCTGGGGGCTGGTTTTCGCGCTTGGAGCGGACGGAGGAAATGACCAGTACAATGATCGTGACGACATAGGGCGCCATTTTGTATATCTCCTTTATCGCAAGGTCGGTGCCGGTCGGGATGTAGACGTTGAGAATATACAGCCCGCCGAAGAGGATGGAGGCGGGAATAGAGGTTGCCGGACGCCAGACGGTGAAGATAACGAGCGCTATCGCAAGCCAGCCGCGGTCGCCGAAGGCGTTGTTTGACCAGACGCCGGAGGCGTAATCCATGACGTAGTACAGTCCGCCCAGCCCTGCGATCACGGAGCCAAGGCAGGTCGCGGTGTATTTATAGCGCACGACATTGATGCCCGCCGTATCGGCTGTGCCGGGATTTTCGCCCACTGCGCGCAGATGCAGACCCGTGCGCGTGCGGTTGAGGACGTAGGAGGCGACAAGCGCGATGATTATCGCCGCATATGCCAGAAAGCTGTATGAGAGGAATATCTTTCCGAACCAGCCAAGCTCTCCGGCAAAGGGCAGCTTTTTGGAGAAGGCAAGGCTCGTCCTGCTGAGGACGATAGATGGGATGTCCGTCTTTACAAGCTTTATGAGCGAACCGCCGAAGAAGTTGCCTATGCCCACGCCGAAGGTTGTGAGCGCAAGGCCGGTGACGTTCTGGTTGGCGCGGAGCGTTACCGTGAGGAAGCAGTACAGCAGTCCCATGAGCAGCGACCCGACAATGCAGCACAGCAGAGGAATGGCGATCGTAAGGAAGCCGTTCATTTCCGCGCCGGAATTTTCGTAGAGGAACGCGCCTATGACGCCGCAGATGCCGCCGACATACATGACGCCTGCCGTACCGAGGTTGAGGTTGCCGCTTTTTTCGGTAATGGTTTCGCCCGTGCAGCCGAGCATGAGAGGCACGGCCTGCATGACGGCTCTCGGGATAAAGGATACTATATCAAACATTTTCCTTTACCTCCTTGTGCTTTTTCGCAAAGCGGAGCTGGTAATTTATAAAGAATTCACTGCCGATTATGCAGAAGATGAGAACGGCGGTGAGTATATCGCCGAAAGCGGCGTTAAGCCCGCAGGCAGTGGCAAGCTCGTTCGCACCGGTGCCGAGCAGGATCAGAAGCCCCGAAGCGAGTACCATGGCGATAGGGTCAAACTGTGCAAGCCACGCAACCATGACGGCGGTAAAGCCCTGTCCGCCGGCAAGCGTTGTGGAAACGGTGTGGTTGATGGAGCCGACAAGCAGAAGCCCCGCAAGACCGCAGACCGCGCCTGAAAGGAGCATGGTGCGGATAATGACGCGTTCGACCTTGATGCCGACATAACGCGCCGTGCGTTCGCTTTCGCCGACGACGGTAAGCTCAAACCCGTGCTTGGAGTATCTGAGATAAAAATACATCAGCACCGTGACGGCCGCCACGACGACTATGACAAGCAGATAGCGGTTGACAAGCTGCGGGAACCAGCCGACGTTGCTTTTCTGGTTGATAACGCCTATCTGACAGGAGCCTTTGGGGTTTTCCCACTTGACGCAGAAAAACGCGACTATCTGAGTCGCCACATAGTTCATCATGAGTGTGAACAGCGTCTCGTTCGTGTTGAATTTTGCCTTGAAAAACGCGGGGATCGCCGCCCAGAGCGCACCGGCGAGTACGGCGGCAACTGTCATGCAGATAATGACCGCGGTGTTGGACGCCGCGTCTGCCATGAGCACCATGCAAGCGGCGGCGGCCATCGCGCCTGCAAGCACCTGCCCCTCCGCGCCGAGGTTCCAGCAGCGCATCTTGAAGGCGGGCGTGACCGCAAGGGATATGAGCAGCAGGACGGCCGTTTTCTGGAAGAACAGCCATGTCTTCCGTGCGGTGCCGAAGGAGCCTGCGAAAACCGCGCTGCCGACCTCAAGCGGGTTTACGCCCGTTGTGACCGTCGTTATCACGGAGCACAGCAGTATGCCGACGGCGATGGCGATAAGTCTTATTCCGATAATTCTGCCGCGGCTCAGCTCGCCGCGCTTGGAAATATGTATCATTCCCGCATACCTCCCAGTTTCGTCATCATCGCGCCGACCTCGTTCTTGCTCACGGTGCGCCCGTCAACTATGCCGCTGACCTTGCCGCCGCAGAGCACGAGTATCCTGTCGCACAGCTCAAGCAGCACGTCCAGATCCTCGCCCACGTAGACCACGGCCACGCCGCGCTCCTTCTGCTTGGAAATGAGGTCGTATATGGTATATGATGAGTTTATGTCAAGTCCGCGTGTGGCGTAGGCGGTGAGAAGGACGGTGGGCGCGTTGGAGATCTCGCGTCCGACAAGCACCTTCTGCACGTTGCCGCCGGAAAGGCGGCGCACGGGGGTCTCAACGCTCGGCGTGACTATCTCGAGAACGTCTACCATCTCATGTGCAAGCTTGTTGGGCGCCTTGCGGTTCGTGAAAATACCGTGACCCTGCCGGTAGGAGCGGAGCATCATATTGTCGCTCAGATCCATGTTGCCGACAAGTCCCATGCCGAGTCTGTCCTCCGGTACGAACGAGAGCGCAACGCCCATATTCTTTATGGCAAGCGGGTCCTTGCCGATAAGCTCCTCTGCGCCGCCGTCGTCTCCGATATAGGCTATGCTTCCCTTTTCTACCCTCTGCAAGCCGGCGATGGACTCAAGAAGCTCCTTCTGACCGCAGCCGGAGATGCCGGCAATGCCCAGGATCTCGCCGGAGTTGACAGTGAACGAAACATCGTCAAGCTTGGCTATGCCGTCTATATCGCGCACGGTGAGATTTTTCACCTCTATGCGCGGCTTCGGATCGACCGGCTCCGTGCGGCGTATATTAAGCTCGACCGGACGGCCGACCATCATGTTCGTCATTTCCTGCACGTCGGTATCCTTGGTGAGCATATCGCCGGTAAACTGTCCCTTGCACAGAACCGCCACGCGGTCTGAAAGCTCAAGCACCTCGTGCATCTTGTGCGTGATTATCACGACGGCCTTGCCGTCGTCGCGCATATTGCGCAGCACCGCAAACAGCTTTTCCGTCTCCTGCGGGGTGAGTACGGCGGTAGGCTCGTCAAGAATGAGGATGTCCGCGCCGCGGTAGAGTACCTTGATGATCTCCACGGTCTGTTTCTGCGAAACGGACATATCGTAAACCTTCTGATCGGGGTCAACGGCAAAGCCGTAGCGCGTGCATATCTCGCGTATCTTTCCGGATGCTGCGGCAAGGTCGAGTTTTCCCGGCAGACCAAGGACGATATTCTGCGCGGCAGTGAAAACGTCCACCAGTTTAAAATGCTGGTGTATCATGCCGATGCCTAAATCAAAGGCGTCCTTCGGGGATGAAATGACGACCTCCTTCCCGTCTATGGAAATGGTACCCTCATCGGGGAAGTAGATACCGGCAAGCATATTCATGAGCGTGGTTTTGCCGCTTCCGTTTTCGCCCAGCATGGCAAGTATTTCGCCCCTGTAAATATTGAGCCAGCATTTGTCGCTCGCTGTCACGCTTCCGAAGCGCTTTGTGATGTTCCGCATTGCCACGGCGGGGATTCTTTCTTCCATAGCGTCTCTTTCTCCTTTTCTGCTTACGGCTCTCTCCGGTGAGATAAGCCATATATGCGGGATACGGGCGGGTGCTTGGTCTGTCAAAAATCCGCCCCTGTCTCACATATTTTTATCAATCCATAAAAACCCCTGCAAAAAAAGCAGGGGTTTCAGCTTGTTGAAAAAGGCCTCGCAGAGTTTTTGCCCGCAGGCAAAAACAGTTTTGATTATTTTCTCCGGCGGCATGTACGTCGGAGAAAATTCTTCTCACGGAGCGAGTGTCGAATTGTTCGCCTGGGGCGAACAACCGAGGCACAGAGCGCAGTGCAGCCTCTTTTGCCAAAGAAGCTTGCTTCTTTGGCAAGCTGTAAAAACTCCCATTCGGGAGTTTTTATTTATTGTTCTTTGCGGCTTTTGAAGCCTTTTCGTCCTGCCTCTCTGAGATATAGTAGCTCAAAGAGAGAAGGCTGTCGGAAAAGTGAACGTTTTCAACGATAGTGCTGCTGCCGGGTGCGGTAATGTCCACGTTTGTGAAGTTCCAGATAGCATCTATCCCGTTGGCGGTAATCGTTTCGGTTACAGCCTTTGCCACTTCCTGAGGGACGGTCAGCACGGCCACATCGACCTTGTTATCCTGGAGGAAATCAACAAGCTCATCCATGTGCTTGACAGGTACGCCGTTAAATACATGCCCCGTAAGCTCAGGGTCTATATCGAATGCGCACACAAGATTGAAGCCCCATGAAGAAAAGCAGAAGTTATCCATAAGAGCGTGACCTATGTTACCTGCGCCGATAAGGATGGCGGAAAAGCCCCTGTCGGTTCCGAGAATGTTGGCGATCTCGTTATGCAGAGCCTGAACATTATATCCGTAACCCTGCTGACCAAACTCACCGAAGCAGCTGAAATCCTGTCTTATCTGGGACGGCGTGAAGCCGAGCTGCTGACCGAGCTCAAACGAAGAAATGCGGGAGACGCCGTTCTTCATAAGCTCATCAAGCTTGCGGAGATATCTCGGCAGCCTACGTATGACGTTATTTGATACTTTAATGCGCTTCAAGAAAAAAATCTCCTTATATAACCTGATTTTTTTACTTATTATACCACGGAAGCGGATATGTTTCAAGGTGCATATGCAACATTTATGCCGCAATTATCTGACAATTGCGACCAAGACGCCGCCGCGAAAAACTCCGCCCCGCTCTGCATGGCAGAACGGGACGGAGGAAACTGTCAAAAAGAGCCGCACAGGATTTTTGCCCGCGGGCAAAAACGGGATCAATTATTCTCTCCGGCAGCACGCAGGTCAGAAAAACCTTTTACGCCGCGGGAACGTAGGTGCGCAGGTTCATGTCGTAAAGACTTGCGAAAGCGCCGTTTTCGTCGAGGGATATCGTCATGCTGAACTCGTTCTCACCGTCGGCGAACTTTATGGTGCTGGCGCTATCAAGCTCCCATGTAAGGGCGTACTCAACGCCGTCATAGACCTCGGTTCCGGTGCCGTCGGCATTGAAAATAAGGGTGTTCGCGTTGTTCTCCTGCTCGACAAGCTGCTTGCCGACAAAAAGCCGGGCGATCTCGTCGGCGTTGCCGCGGATATATTTGCTGCCGTCGGCATTGTTGACAGCGGTGAAAATGTCGGTAAATACGATGTCTATCTCACTCTTGCCGTCTTCCGCGTCCTGATCGAGAAGATGATTGTCCGCCGTGACGGTGCACAGCCACGTCTTTTCCGTATCGCCGCTGACAAGGATGCAGGCAAGACCGCTGTCGCTGTTGTCCGCTTTTTCAAAATATATGTAATTGCCGCCCTTTACGCCGTCCTTGTACCATGCGTCGCCTGTGTGCGACTCATCGGAGGAGACGCCGAGATTGAGCGAAGCGGGGTCAACGACCGCGTCGGCTTTTTCGGATTCGGCGATCACAGCGCCTTCGGGAACGGCCGCCGACTCGCTTGCGGAGGAATTCTCGGCGGGAGTTTCCTTTGACCCGCAGGCCGCGAGGGACAGAATCATTACACACGCCATAACAAGGATAAGTATTTTTTTCATTTTTGATCTCCCTTCGGTATATGTCAAATATTCATACTGCATTATGTTACCTCTTTTATCATAACACATTATTTGGAAATATGGAACAGTTTTCTTTAAAAATTATTTGTTTTTTAATATTAAGCGAGACTGTCGAAAAGACCTTGCAGAGTTTTTTTGCCCGCAGGCAAAAAATAATTTTGATCGTTTTCTCCGGCGGCATGCACGTCGGAGAAAACACTTCTCACGGAGCGAGTGTCGAATTGTTCGCCCGCAGGCGAACAACCGAGGCACAGAGCGCAGTGCAGCCCCTTTTGTCAAAGAAGCTTGCTTCTTTGACAAGCTGAGTTTTCTTTAAAAATTATTTGTTTTTTAATATTAACCGCTCTATGACACGCGCAACGCCGCCGCAATTGTTATCCGGCGCGGTCATATCCGCCGCTTCGAGCAGGGCGGGGATGGCGTTTTCCATTGCAACTCCCGTTCCGGCGGTTTTTATCATGTCGATGTCGTTTGAACCGTCCCCGAACGCGATAACTTCCGACAGATCTATGCCGAGAATCGCGGCAAGGCGCTCAACCGCCTGACCTTTTGTGGCCGCGGTGCTGTTCAGCTCAATATTATTTATGACGGAGGAAGTGGCAATTAGTTCCGGAAAAAGCTTTGGCACAAGCTCAAGCTGGCGACTGCGCTCATCAAGATCGTGAAAGTGCATCTGCATTTTTGTGACGGGGCGGTTCCGTTCGGCGAGCGTTTTCTTGAGGTCGGGGACGGGGCGGCGTATCTTTTTCATGTAAGCGCCCATTGCGGCGGTCGGCGTCCAGTCCTGAAGGACGTCGTACATATCCTTGCTCATGTAGCCCATACCGTCCTGATAGCAGTCGTATATGACCGGCAGAGTGTCCATGTATTCCGCAAGACGCAGCGCAAGCGACGGCTCTATCTCGGCGCTTGAAAGGATCCTATCCTCCTGCTTGTCGTAGACGAGTGCGCCGTTGCCGCAGATATAGTAGCGTATATAAGGCGCATCCCTCAGCTCCTCAGGCATACCGGGGAAAATGCGTCCGGAGCTTGGGACGATGTATATCCCCTGCGCGGCGGCCGCCTCAATGGCGCGGAGGTTATCCGGGGGGATGGTCTTGTCGTCGCTGAGAAACGTGCCGTCAAGGTCAAAGCAAATAAGTCTGTATTTCATTTCATTCACTCCCTGCCGGACAATTATGGCAGAAAAGAGCTTTTCTTTCAAGATGCTTTTTTGCAAAACAATTGACTTGAAAGAGAGGGATAAACTGTGTATAATTGTAATACCACTATTCAGGAGGAACGTAAATATGAATCTGAGCGAAAAAGCAGCCCAGTTGAGAATCGACATTATCAACGAGCTGTATGAAGCACAGTCCGGTCATCCGGGCGGGTCTCTTTCCTGCATTGATACGCTGGTTGCACTGTATTATAACGTGATGAACGTCCGCCCCGAGGAACCCAGGTGGGAAGACAGGGACAGATTTGTCCTCAGCAAGGGTCACTGCTGCCCTGCACTGTATGCCGTTCTGGCGGACAAGGGGTATTTCCCCAAGAGCGAGCTTGGCACCCTCAGAAAGTTCGGAAGCCATCTCCAGGGACATCCTGATATGCGCAAAACCAAGGGTATTGACGCCAACACCGGCTCACTCGGTCAGGGCATTTCTATCGCAATGGGAATGGCTCTCGCCGCAAAGCTCGGCAAGAAGACGTACCATGTTTATACCATGGTCGGCGACGGAGAATGTCAGGAAGGTCTTGTGTGGGAGGCGGCTATGGCGGCGGCTCACTACAAGCTTGACAATTTCACCGTGATACTTGACCATAACGGTCTGCAGATCGACGGCAGAAACTGCGATGTTATGGATATCGGAGACATCTGCGCAAAGTTTGCGGCTTTCGGCTTCGACACCGTGACCGTTGACGGACACGACATCGACGCCGTCACCGCCGCGCTCAAGGCTCCTCACACTCCCGGCAAGCCCAAGTTTGTCTGCTGTGAGACGGTCAAGGGCAAGGGTGTTTCCTTTATGGAAAACAACCCCGCATGGCACGGCGCGGCTATCAAGGCGGCCGACTATGAAGCGGCAATGAAGGAACTGGAGGTGCAGCACTGATGGGTAAATCAACAAGAGAAGCTTACGGTCTTGCTCTGGCGGAGCTTGGGCAGAAAAACGACAGGGTAGTCGCAATGGACGCTGATCTCTCCGGCTCCACCAAGACTTCTACCTTCAAAAAAGCATTTCCCGAGAGATTTTTCAACTTCGGCATTGCCGAGGCGGATATGATCACCGCCGCCGCCGGGTTTGCCTTCTCCGGCTACATTCCGTTCGCCAGCACCTTTGCCGTGTTCGGCACGGGACGCGCTTTTGAGCAGATAAGAAACAGCGTTGCATACACCAACGCCAACGTAAAGCTTGCCTTCACCCATGCCGGTCTCAGCGTCGGCGAGGACGGCGGCTCCCACCAGAGCCTTGAGGACGTCGCCATTATGCGCACACTCCCCAACCTCACCATTTTCTGCCCGTGCGACGCGGCGGAAACGCGCAAGGCGGTCATGGCGGCGGCGGAGATAGAAGGCCCTGTGTACCTGCGTCTGGGACGCTCTAATACCGACGACGTTACCGATGAAAACACTCCCTTTGTCCCCGGCAAAGCGCTTGTTCTCAAAGAGGGCAGCGACGCGGCGATCTTTGCGAACGGTCTTATGGTCGTAAGGGCGCTCAAGGCGGCGGAGATGCTTGAGAGCGAAGGCATCAGCACTGCGGTTGTCAACTTCCACACCATCAAGCCCCTTGACGAGGAAACGATCCTCGCCTACAACGGCAAGGTAAAGGCGATCGTCACTGCGGAGGAAGCTTTCGTGGCCGGCGGTCTCGGCGGCGCGGTCGCGGAGACGATAGCGGGCAAGGGCGGCGCAAAGTTTGCAAGAGTGGGCGTTGAGGACAGGTTCGGTCAGTCAGGCGCACCCGATGTACTCTTTGAGCAGTACGGCCTCACCGCGGAAAATATCGCGGCAAAAGTAAAAGCGCTGCTCAAATAAAAGAATATCAGCTTGTCAAAAAAAGTCCTGCAAGGACTTTTTTTGACTGCGCTTGCCGCCGAGCATTTTGAAGGAGTTCAAAATGCTGTTACCGAAAGCCTTGATATATCAAGGCTTTCGACGGCGGTTTATCCAA
>OIZL01000329.1_pt1 | contig 37524 bp, 27 predicted proteins | sample 1588541 | NCBI WGS metagenome assembly OIZL01 (sample SAMN03283285) | human gut metagenome | biome: human-associated habitat; material: feces | host: Homo sapiens | place: Peru | collected 2012 | reverse complement strand
GTTTACATGCGGCTTGGTTCTTTCAAATTTTGCCTTTGCCATTATAAAATCCTCCGATATTGTTGTTAATTATTTTCCAAGCATCCTAGATGCTATTGCGGATGAAACCTGTTCGTAATGGTCGAACTGCATCGTGAACGTGCCTCGACCCTGTGTGCGTGAGCGAAGGTCCGTCGCATAGCCGAACATTTCCGAAAGCGGGCTCATCGCGTGCACAACCTGCAGACCCGAACGAACCTCAAGACTTTCTATCCTTGACCTTCTCGAGTTAAGGTTTCCTATTACATCGCCGAGATATTCCTCGGGCATAAGCACTTCGACCTTCATGAACGGCTCAAGCAGTACGGAACTGCCCTTCGCAAGCGCTTCCTTGAGCGCAAGACTTCCCGCGATCTTGTACGCCATTTCCGACGAATCGACCTCGTGATAGCTGCCGTCGATAAGCGTCGCTTTAAAGTCCATGACCTCATAGCCCGCAAGGTGTCCGCTCTTCGCGGCTTCCTTTATGCCCTCGCTTATGGCCGGTATGTACTCCTTCGGGATCACGCCGCCAACCGTTTTGTCCTCGAACACATAGCCTTCTCCGGGCGCAAGCGGCCCGAAGCGCACGACGCAGTGGCCATACTGGCCATGGCCGCCCGTCTGGCGGACGTAACGCCCCTCCGCCGTGACAGCCTTCGTTATCGCCTCGCGGTACGCTACCTGCGGCTTGCCGACCTTGCACTCCACCTTAAACTCCCGTATAAGGCGGTCGACTATTATATCAAGATGAAGCTCGCCCATTCCTGCGATTATCGTCTGTCCCGTCTCCTGATCCGTATACGTCTTGAACGTCGGATCCTCGTCCATAAGCTTAATGAGCGATGCGGTAAGCTTATCCTGCCCAGCCTTCGTCTTAGGCTCTATGGCTATCTTTATAACGGGCTCGGGGAACTCCATTGATTCGAGCAGTATCGGCGCGTTGACGTCGCAAAGCGTGTCGCCCGTGCATGTCTCCTTAAGGCCTATGAGCGCAACTATGTCGCCCGCGTATGCCTCCTCTATTTCGGTTCTGCTCGCCGCGTGCATCAAAAGTATTCTTCCGAGACGCTCACGCTTTCCCTTGGTGGAGTTCAATATATATGCGCCTGACTTGAGCGTTCCTGAGTAAATCCTGCAGAACGCAAGCTTTCCGACGTACGGATCGGCACAGATTTTGAACGCAAGCGCCGCAAACGGTGCATCGTCGCTTGTCTTGGTAACAATAGTATTTTCGCCGTCAACCGACGTACCCTCTGCCGGCGGTACATCAAGCGGGGACGGCAGGAAATCCACCACCGCGTTCAGGAGCGGCTGTACGCCCTTGTTGCGATATGACGTTCCACAGCATACAGGCACGAGCTTGTTCGCTATCGTTGCGGTTCTGAGCGCCTTTCTTATCTCATCAGGCGTCAGGTCGCCGCCCTCCAGATATTTTTCCATAAGCTCGTCGTCCTGCTCGGCTGCAGCCTCCACAAGCTTTTGGTGATATTCCTCTGCCAGCTCGAGCATGTCGCTGGGTACAGCCTCCTCGCGAACATCCTTACCGTCGTCATCATAGTATACCTCTGCCTTCATGGTTACAAGGTCTACTATACCTCTAAAGGCAGCCTCGCTGCCTATCGGAAGCTGTATCGGTACAGCGTTTGCATTCAAGCGCTCCCGCATCATATTGACGACGTTGAAGAAATCGGCGCCTACGATATCCATCTTATTTACGTAGGCAATGCGCGGCACGCCGTATTTGCTTGCCTGATGCCAGACAGTTTCGCTCTGCGGCTCGACTCCGCCCTTAGCGCAGAATACCGCGACAGCACCGTCAAGTACGCGCAGTGAGCGCTCTACCTCAACGGTAAAATCGACGTGACCGGGCGTGTCGATTATGTTAATCCTGTAATCGTGCCAATAGGCAGTCGTCGCGGCGGACATTATTGTGATGCCGCGCTCCTGCTCCTGAACCATAAAGTCCATGGTCGCCGCGCCTTCGTGGACCTCTCCGACCTTGCGGATCTTTCCTGTAAAGAAGAGGATTCTCTCGGTTGTTGTGGTCTTTCCGGCGTCAATGTGCGCCATGATACCTATGTTTCTTGTCATTTCAAGCGATGTATTTCTCGCCACGGTACACTCCTCCCTTCCGTTGATTTATAAGCAGGGCAGATGAAGGTATCTGCCCCACTGGGTTATTATCCCTAAAATCTGTAAAAATATCAGCTTTATTACCAACGATAGTGCGCGAACGCCTTGTTGGCCTCCGCCATCCTGTGGGTGTCTTCCTTCTTCTTGAAGGCAGAACCTGTCGAATTGCAGGCATCCATGATTTCGCCGGCAAGGCGCTGCATCATCGTGCGTTCCGAGCGTGCGCGCGCGGCGTTTACGAGCCAGCGAAGGCCGAGCGTCTGACGCCTTTCGGGGCGGATCTCTATCGGCACCTGGTATGTGGCGCCGCCTACACGGCGAGCCTTTACCTCGAGAACAGGCATAATGTTGTTCATGCACTGATCGAATACTTCAACGGGATCGCGTCCCGTCTTTTCACGAATGATATCGAACGCTCCGTAGCAAGCCTTCTGAGCTGTTCCGCGCTTACCGTCGAGCATTACCTGGTTGATGAGCTTCGTTACGAGCTTGCCGCCATACATCGGGTCATCGAGAACTTCACGCTTAGGTATAAATCCACGTCTTGGCATAGCTTTTCCTCCTTACTTCTTCGGGCGCTTTGCACCGTAGAGCGAGCGCGCCTGCATACGCTTTGCAACGCCTGCGGTATCGAGAGCGCCGCGGATGATGTGATAGCGTACGCCGGGGAGATCCTTAACCCTGCCGCCCCTTATGAGAACGACCGAGTGCTCCTGAAGGTTATGGCCGATTCCGGGAATATATGCGGTACCTTCGAGGCCGTCCGTAAGACGGATACGAGCGATTTTACGAAGAGCCGAGTTCGGCTTTTTGGGCGTCATTGTACGCACCGCTGTGCATACTCCACGACGCTGGGGGCATTGCTTGAGGATAGGAGCATTCGACTTATATTCGACCTGCTGCCTGCCCTTGCGAACCAACTGGTTAATGGTGGGCATTGTTTTTCTCCTTTTTTTGTTTTTGGTTCTTTGGTTTATATATTAAGAAAATCCCCTGCAACCCCTTGAAGAGGATATTTTCCGCTGAACAGTGCCGCGCTTTGGCGGCGCATCACACTGCGGCCGTTCATTTTGCCCGAAAAAGCAAAAGAATAACGCATAGTGCATCAGTTTATTTACACACCACGCGTTATTTTAGCAGACAAGACAACTCTTGTCAAACGGTTTTATAAAATATACTTGTTTTCAGCGATTTTCACAGCCGCACGAGCAGTTTTCGCCGCCGCTGCCGTCATCGCCGCTCACGCATTCTTTCTGCATAAACGCACCATGTTCGGGAAGATTCTTTGAAAACGCCACTTGTGACATTTTTGCCTTCGTCGTGACTTCGAACCAGCCGTTCTCCGCAAGCTTCGCAAACTGCGGAAGGCGCATTACGTTCGTTTCCGTCTCGCGCCGTGCGCGTCTGAGCGCTCCGTTTTTAATGAGCGCCCTCACGATGAACGCCACAGCAGCCATGCCGATAAACACCGCAATCGGCAGCAGACTGTTTACGGCCGCAAGCGCCTCTCGTATCGGGCGTATGCTCATCGTAATGAGAGCTGCCGCGCCTATGCCTACGCCTGTTGCATCGCCCGCAAACCATATGCGTTCGATATTTTTTTTGCATTTTGCGCACACAGGAAAATGTATCGGAACGATATATCCCGTTTTGGCAAAGAGCTTCATTTCAGGCATTTTTTGCGACTTATCGCCGTATTCGTGCCCAATATCCACCGTCCCATACCAATCGCGCGCACCCTTCGAATCGCCCTTGCAAAGCAGGCATTCCCGCTCCTCATGGAGCTCTGTGACCTCGCCGCCCAGCAGGGAGCGGAGCTCCTTGAGCCCCTCACCCGCCGTTTCTTTATCCTCGTCGTACATGTTGTTGACAGGACATTCGTCACAACAGCTCATGTTCAGCGCCTTGCATTCCTCGCTTCCGATAAGCGGACATTTTTTGTTTGTGTAGCGTTCGCAGTCATTCATTGCCGTGCTCCTCCGACTCGTTTTCTCAAACAGCCGGCGGCGTATCGACGGCTCCGCCGTTATCGGTGTCTTCGGGTTCGTCAAACTCATCGAAGTCATCGAAATCGTTTATGTCGAGCCTGAATTCATCGTTGTACGAACCGTAGCGGCCGCCGTCGTGCATGTCGTCAATCGGTCCGCGCGAGCGTCTTTCCTCGCTCATTCTGGCGATTGCCCAATACGGTTCTTCCGGCTCTCCCTGTGCCGTCGACGTAACCTCGATGTTGCGATAACGCTTCAGGCCTACGCCTGCGGGTATGAGTTTGCCGATGATGACGTTCTCCTTCAGACCGATAAGCGGATCAATCTTACCCTTTGTGGCTGCGTCCGTAAGCACCCTTGTCGTTTCCTGGAACGATGCCGCCGAAAGGAACGAATCCGTGGCAAGCGCGGCCTTCGTTATGCCCATCAGCTTGCGCTTCGCCTGTGGAGGCTGTAAGCCGTGGCGTCTCATCTCCTCATTTTCCCTCTTATAGCGGAATATGTCCACAAGCTCGCCTGGGAGCATATCCGTATCGCCCGAATCCTCAACGAGAACCTTGCGCAGCATCTGCCGCACGATGACCTCAATATGCTTATCGGCTATTTCAACGCCCTGCATACGGTATACCTTCTGGACTTCCTTGAGTATGTATGCCTGTACGCCCTTGACGCCCTTTATCGCAAGTATATCGTGCGGATTTACCGAGCCGTCGGTGAGCTCATCGCCCGCCTCAACATAGTCGCCGTCTTTAACCTTAAGCTTCGAGCCGAACGGTATGAGATATTTGCCGTATTCGCCGTCGTCGTTGCTGACCTCGATTTCACGGCGCTTACCGTCTATAATCTTAACCGTGCCGCTCTTCTCCGTTATGATGGCAAGTCCCTTCGGCTTACGCGCTTCAAATATTTCCTCAACACGCGGCAAACCCTGTGTAATATCGTCCGCCGATGCAACGCCGCCCGTATGGAATGTACGCATGGTGAGCTGTGTGCCCGGCTCGCCGATAGCCTGGGCGGCTATAATGCCGACGGCCTCGCCTATGTTGACCGGGTTTCCCGTCGCAAGGTTCACACCGTAGCATTTTGCGCATACGCCATGCTCGCTCTGGCAGGTGAATACCGTGCGGCACTCAACCGCCTTCACGCCGGCCGCGATTATTTCATCGCGCTTTTCATATGTGATAAGCTCGTTCGTGCCGAGTATAACCTCTCCCGTTTCGGGATGCACAACGGGAGCAGATGTGTATCTGCCAAGTATCCTGTCGCCGAGAGGCTCAACAACGCTGTTGCCGTCGCAAAGCTCTTCTATGAGCATACCCTCTACCGCGCTCTGTCTGCCCGTGCAGCAATCGTCCTCACGGATTATGACGTCCTGCGAGACGTCTACAAGACGGCGTGTAAGATAGCCCGAGTCGGCCGTTCTGAGTGCCGTATCTGCAAGACCCTTACGCGCGCCGTGCGATGATACGAAAAACTCAAGAACCGTAAGTCCTTCGCGGAAGTTAGCCCTTATAGGCACCTCAATTATCTGACCTGACGGGTCGGCCATGAGTCCGCGCATACCCGCAAGCTGACGAATCTGGTTCGTGCTTCCGCGCGCACCCGAGTTTGCCATCATGTATATCGGGTTCCACTCGTCAAGGCTCTTCATCAGCGCATCGGTAACCTGCTTGGTCGTATCTTCCCAAATCTTGATTACTGCGTCGCGTCTGCCCTTCTCGTCGTAGAAGCCCTGCATAAAGTCGTTCTCGATTGATACGACCTCTTGCTCCGCCTCGGCAAGGAGCGTCTTCTTCTCCTTCGGGACAGTTATATCTTTGTAGCCGACCGTTATGCCGCCGCGCGTCGAGTATGTGAAGCCGAGCTTCTTCACTCTGTCGAGCATCTCCGACGTCTGCGTCGGGCCATGGAGGCGATAGCAGCGGTCGATTATCTTTCCGAGATCCTTCTTTACTACATTCCAGTCGACCTCGAGCCTGAACGCGCTGTCGGGCTCGCTTCTGTCGACGAAGCCGAGATCCTGCGGTATGGCGTCGTTGAATATAAGCCTGCCGAGCGTCGTGTCAATGATACGCTTTTGCTTCTCACCGCCGACCTCGCGCTCTATGCGCACCTTTATCTTCGAGTGAAGCGTTATAAGGCCGCGCTGGTAAGCCATCATAGCCTCGTCCTCAGATGCGAATGCTCTGCCCTCGCCCTTGTCGCCTTCCTTTATCATGGTAAGGTAGTAGCAGCCGAGTACCATGTCCTGCGTCGGGCACACCACGGGCTTGCCATCCTGCGGCTTGAGTATGTTGTTTGCCGCAAGCATGAGGAACCTCGCCTCAGCCTGCGCCTCCACCGAAAGCGGAACGTGCACGGCCATCTGGTCTCCGTCAAAGTCGGCGTTATATGCCGTACATACGAGCGGGTGGAGCTTAAGCGCCCTGCCCTCTACGAGCACCGGCTCAAACGCCTGTATGCCGAGACGGTGGAGCGTGGGGGCGCGGTTGAGGAGCACGGGATGATCCTTAATGACATCCTCGAGCACATCCCAGACCTCTTTGCTCATGCGCTCGACCTTGCGCTTTGCGTTCTTTATGTTGCCCGCCGCGCCGTCCTTGACGAGCTTTTTCATCACAAACGGCTTAAACAGCTCAAGCGCCATCTCTTTAGGGAGGCCGCACTGATACATCTTGAGCTCGGGACCTACAACTATAACGCTTCGACCCGAATAGTCGACGCGCTTTCCAAGAAGGTTCTGCCTGAATCGTCCCTGCTTGCCGCGGAGCATCTCCGAAAGCGATTTGAGCGCCCTGTTGCCGGGACCCGTCACGGGGCGGCCGCGCTTGCCGTTATCGATGAGCGCATCGACGGCTTCCTGAAGCATTCGCTTTTCGTTTCGCACTATAATGTCGGGAGCATGCAGCTCCATAAGCTTTTTAAGCCTGTTATTTCTGTTTATAACGCGGCGATAGAGATCGTTCAGGTCGCTCGTGGCAAACCTGCCGCCGTCGAGCTGAACCATCGGACGAAGCTCCGGCGGTATGACCGGAATAACGTCGAGAATCATCCACTCAGGCTTGTTTCCGCTCTTTATAAACGCCTCCACAACCTCGAGCCGCTTTATTGCGTTTGCGCGCTTCTGGCTCTGCGGTGAAGAGTTCGATATTTCGGTGCGCAGCTCTGTCGCAAGCTTTTCAAGGTCGAGCTGCTGCAAAAGCGTCTTTATCGCTTCGGCGCCCATTGCCGCCTTGAACGACTTTGCGCCGTACTCCTGCTGGGCCTTTCTGTATTCGCCGTCGTTTAGGAGCTGCTTATAGCTCAGCGGCGTCGTACCGGGATCCGTCACTATGAATTTCGCAAAATAAAGCACCTGCTCAAGCGCCCTCGGCGACAGATCGAGCAGCATCTTCATCCTGCACGGGAGCCCCTTGAAATACCATATATGGGATACGGGCGCTGCAAGCTGGATGTGACCCATGCGCTCGCGGCGTACTTTAGCTCGCGTGACCTCGACGCCGCACTTGTCGCATACGACGCCCTTGTACCTTATGCGCTTATATCTGCCGCAGTGGCACTCCCAGTCCTTCGTCGGTCCAAATATTCTTTCGCAGAACAAGCCGTCCTTTTCGGGCTTAAGCGTTCTGTAGTTAATCGTCTCGGGCTTTTTAACCTCGCCGTGAGACCACTCGAGTATCTTCTCGGGCGAAGCAAGTCCTATCTGTATAGCATCGAAATTGGTGAGTTCAAACAATGCGTTCCTCTCCCTTCGGTCGTTACGCTCACTCTATATCCTGAGTGTCAAGAACAGAAAATCCGTCAAGATCAAGCTCAAGATCATCGTCGTCATCATCATCGTCGTCGTCATCGAATTCATCGAATTCGGAGAAATCGTCGGCCATTGGCGCGGGACGCATGTCGGGGCCGTCCTCCTGCCCGGAGATGTTGATATTTAGCTGCATACCGTCGTCCATATCGACCATTTCACCGATCTCTATTTTCTCACGCGTATCGCTCAGCACATTTATATCCAAGCAGAGCGACTGGAGCTCCCTGATGAGCACCTTGAACGATTCAGGTACTCCGGGCTCCGGTACGTTCTCGCCTTTTACAATGGCCTCGTACGTCTTGACACGTCCCACAACGTCGTCGCTCTTTACCGTAAGTATTTCCTGGAGCGTGTTTGCTGCGCCGTAAGCCTCGAGCGCCCAAACTTCCATCTCGCCGAAGCGCTGGCCGCCAAACTGCGCCTTGCCGCCGAGCGGCTGCTGCGTTACGAGCGAGTACGGGCCCGTGCTTCTTGCGTGTATCTTGTCGTCGACAAGGTGAGCAAGCTTCAGATAATACATGTAGCCAACGGATATGCGGTTTTCGAACGGTTCACCCGTTCTGCCGTCATAAAGAACCGTCTTGCCGTCCTCATCAAAGCCGACCCGCTTAAGCAGAGACGCTATGTCCTCCTCGCGCGCGCCGTCAAATACGGGCGTTGCGATGTGCCAACCGAGCTCCTTCGCGGCGCGACCCAGATGCAGCTCGAGAACCTGACCTATATTCATACGGCTCGGAACGCCGAGCGGGTTGAGCACAATCTGGAGCGGTGTGCCGTCGGGCAGGAAGGGCATATCCTCCGGCGGGAGTATGCGGGAGATAACGCCCTTGTTTCCGTGACGTCCCGCCATTTTGTCTCCGACCGATATTTTGCGCTTCTGCGCTATATAGACACGCACGAGCTCATTCACGCCTGGCGAAAGCTCGTCCTTATTCTCGCGCGTAAAGACCTTTACATCCACGACGATTCCGTCCTCGCCGTGCGGCACGCGCAGCGACGTATCCCTGACCTCGCGCGCCTTCTCGCCGAATATCGCGCGCAACAGCTTTTCTTCCGCCGTAAGCTCCGTTTCTCCCTTCGGAGTTACCTTACCTACAAGTATATCGCCCGTCCTTACCTCGGCGCCTATGCGTATTATGCCTCGTTCGTCGAGATCCTTCAGCGCGTCATCGCCCACGTTCGGTATATCGGAGGTTATCTCCTCCTGGCCGAGCTTTGTGTCGCGCGCCTCTATTTCGTGCTTTTCAATATGTATTGATGTATAGACATCGTTCCTTACAAGCTCCTCGCTTATGAGTACGGCATCCTCATAGTTATAGCCTTCCCACGTCATGAAGCCTATGAGTATGTTTCTGCCGAGCGCTATCTCGCCCATCTGAGTCGATGCGCCATCGGCTATAACGTCGCCCTTTTCAACGCGATCACCTTCATTGACTATCGGACGCTGGTTTATGCAGGTTCCCTGGTTCGAGCGGCGGAATTTTATGAGTCTGTACTCATGGTCGCTGCCATCATCGCCGTGTATTACAATCTTCCTTGCGCTGACGCTCTTTACGACGCCCGAATGCTTCGCAAGCACCACAACGCCCGAGTCATGCGCGGCCTTGTATTCCATGCCCGTGCCTACAAACGGCGCCTCGGGAACGAGAAGCGGGACCGCCTGACGCTGCATGTTCGAGCCCATCAGCGCACGGTTCGCGTCGTCGTTCTCAAGGAACGGTATCATCGCCGTAGCGACCGAAACGAGCTGCTTGGGCGATATGTCCATATAATTGACTTCGGTGTTCGGAACCTCGATTATCTGATCGAGGCAGCGTGCGACAACGCGGTCCTTCGCAAACCACTGCGTACCGTCGGGATTCTCTATGACGGGCTCGTTCGCCTGTGCGAATATGTTTCCGTCCTCCTCGTCGGCTGTGAGATACACATGCTCGTTGAGTATGCGCTTGTTCTTCCTGTCGATTATCCTGTACGGAGCCTCGATAAAGCCGTATTCGTTTATGCGCGCATATGTCGAAAGCGAGTTAATAAGGCCTATGTTCGGGCCTTCAGGCGTCTCTATCGGGCACATGCGGCTATAGTGCGAATAATGAACGTCTCGCACCTCGAACGTCGCACGGTCTCGGTTAAGGCCGCCCTGGCCGAGCGCACTGAGACGCCTCTTATGTGTGAGTTCCGCAAGCGGGTTCGTCTGATCCATGAACTGCGAAAGCTGCGATGAACCGAAGAACTCCTTTATCGCCGCCGCAACAGGGCGCGTATTTATGAGGTTTGACGGCGTTATCACGTCCACGTCCTGAAGCGTCATGCGCTCTCGGACCGTCCTCTCAAGCCTTGTGAGGCCGACCCTTATGTGGTTTTGCAAAAGCTCGCCTACAGAGCGGATGCGGCGGTTGCCGAGATGGTCGATGTCATCAGTCTTGCCGATGCCGTAATTCAGGCCGATAAGATAACTGACCGACGCCACCATATCATCGGGGATTATGTGGCGCGGTATGAGCTCCTGTATGTTTTTATTAATATAGGCGCACTTCTCATCGTCGCTCATGCCCTCCGTCTCGGAAAGTATGCGCATGAGAGTGGGATAATGTACCTTTTCGTTTATTCCCGTTTTCTGAGGGTCAAGGTCGATATAGCAGGCAGCGTCTACGAAGTGGTTGCCGACCACGCGTATGCGCTTTTCTTCGGCGAAAACATATACGCCGTTCACACCCGCGTTCTCAATGCGCCTCGCCGTTTCGCCGTCTATCTCGATGCCTTCCTCGGCTATGATTTCACCCGTCTGCGGATCGATTACGTTCTCCGCCGCAATATGCCCCGCTATACGATTCGCAAGCGAAAGCTTTTTGTTGAATTTATAGCGTCCTACCCTTGCAAGGTCATAGCGCTTGTCGAAAAAGAGCGCGTTCATAAGGCTCCTGGCGCTCTCCTCCGTCGGAGGCTCGCCGGGGCGCTGACGTTTGTATATCTCTATAAGGCCCTCTTCCTCGGACTTTATCGTGTCCTTCTCAAGGGTGTTGAGCAGGCGCTCCTCCTCGCCGAGGGTCTCGAGTATCTGCGCGTCGCTCCCCAATCCTATCGCCCTGAGAAGCGTCGTGATAAAGAGCTTGCGCTGACGGTCAATCTTTACATAAAGAATCTCGTTGCTGTCCGTCTCGTACTCGAGCCACGCGCCGCGATTCGGTATTATCTGCGACGAATAGAGCTTTTTGCCCACCTTGTCTATCGTCATGTCGTAATACGCGCCGGGCGAACGGACGAGCTGACTTACGATTACGCGTTCCGCACCGTTGTATATGAACGTTCCCTGCTCAGTCATAAGCGGGAAGTCGCCCATGAATACATCCTGATCCTTAACCTCTCCCGTCTCCTGGTTGATGAGTCTCACCTTGACCTTGAGCGGTGCCGAATACGTCACATCGCGGATCTTGCATTCCTCGATGCTGTACTTCGGGTTGTCGCAGTCTATTTCATAGCCGACAAATTCAAGCACAAGCTTGCCGGTATGATCCGTGATCGGGGACGAATCCCTGAGCACCTCCATAAAGTCGTCGTTTACGAAGCGCCAATAGGAGTTCTTCTGAACTTCTATCAGATCAGGCATGTCGAGAACCTCGTTGATTTGGGAATAGCTCACCCTTTTGCGCCTTCCCAACTGCACGTCATGCTCCATCGCGTTCACTCCTCACTTATGTTTTGGATTTTGTATGTTCAAAGCAGCGCACGCCGCCCTCTCAACGTATCGGAAAAACCGCTTCTAAGGCTTTTGGGATAAAAGACCTTATCCGCACATTATTTCCGCAATTGGCATAATGTATACCGAATATCCGATTAAAGCCCGTCGGATAGGCATACAATGGGCAGTATCCAATGCTTATGCAGTTTAGTATTGTATCATTATCTGTCAAGTGCGTCAACGAACATGACGTTAAAAATAAGCTGTTTATAAAATATATTTTATCGTTTGCTTCTTTGGGCGCGCGTTATGCATCCGTGCGCCCAAAGAGCGTTGTTTATCATGTGTTACGACGTCCAGCCCGGCCTGTATTTCTCAAGATTCGCAAGATGCTCCTCGTACGTCTTTGCGAACACTGTCTCACCCGTCTTCTTGTCCTTCAGGCAGAAGTAGTAATACACGTTCAGGTATTCCTCGTTCGGGTACAGCGCCGCGCGTATCGCCGCCCTGCCCGGGTTTGTTATAGGACCAAGCGGCAGCCCCTTATGCACCCGCGTATTGTAGAGCGACGTCGAGTTTATCATCTCCTCGGAGAACTGGAGCGTATTCGTGTCGAATATATAGCGAAGCGGCGCGTCGCTGTCGAGACGCATATCGGCCTTGAGCCTGTTGTGGAAAACAGCCGAAACCTTTTCAAAATCCGCCGTCTTTGCCTCGCGCTCTATAAGCGACGCAAGCTTTATCACGTCGTCTATGCTCATCCCGAGCTCCTCGGCGCGTTCCGAGTATTCCGTGTCAAACACGTCGTAAAATCTTACAAGCATCTTGTTGATTATTTCTTTTGGCGGCGAATCTACGTATATTTCATATGTGTCGGGGAACAAATAACCCTCAAGCTTGAATTTCCTCGCCTCCTTCGGATCGTCCTTTATGGCCGCAATAAACGGATAATCCATAAATTCTTCCGCAGTCCTGCAGAGCTCATAGAATTCATCGGGCGTTTCGAGCACGTCGAGCGAAACGAGCTTACGCCCTATGTCGATTATCGACGTTCCCTCCGTCACCGTAAGCTTCAGGGTCATATGCGGCGGGTTGCCCTTGCAGATTATATCTACCATCTGAGATATATCCATGTTTTTGGAAAGTATGTAAGTACCGTGGCGCAGGTTTGAGGACTTTCCCATAAAGTCTACATATACCTTGAACACGGCCTTGTTGTTTATAAGTCCCGCCTCGTAGAGCGTTTTGGCGATATATGAGGCGCCGTAGCCCTGCGGTATCGTTATCTCCACGGGCGTAGCATCGTTTATGTCTACAGGCACAAAGAACTTGTTGTACACCTTTTTCCCGACGACATATACGCCGCCGAGAGCAATGGCCAAGCTGAGAACGACTATGAGAACGGGCCGTACGCCTTTCCATATTTTCCTGCGCACACGCTTCTTCTCTCGCTCCCTTTCGCGCATGTCCATATTATCGAATAAATCTTTTTCCACAGACAATCCCCCTTCGTTAAAAGTCTCCCGTAAACGCCTTTATATCGACGGCCTTCCCGAGTATTTCGCATACATCGTTCAAAAGCTGCGACACTGCGTACTCGCGCATGAGGTATTCGGCGGCGTCGGGGTTCATCATCAATATCTCGGTGATGTGCTTGAGGGAATCGAGCGCCTCGTCGTCGCGTCTGCCCGAAAGCATGTTTGAATTCACCTGCATACGCAGCGCGTTGTAGCTGTTTACGAGCGCGGCGGTCGTCTCGTTTTCGAGAGCCCTTTCACGCGCCTCGCTGTATGTAACGTATTCATCGCTCTCCCGGAGCATCGCCGCAAGCTCGTTCGCCTTATTGATTATATCATTTTTCATGCGCTTGTTCCCGCCATTTATCATCAATCTCAATTATTATCGGCAATATCATGGGCGTGCGCTTTGTCTTCATATAAAGATAGTCCTTCAGCTCATTTTTTATGGCGTTCTTAATCTGCGCCCACTCCGATCTGTCAGACTGCGCAAACCTTGCCGCCGCCGATTCGACTATCATCAGCGCCTCGCTTATAAGCTCCTCCGAGCCGCGCACATACACAAACCCGCGCGAAAGTATCTCCGGCTCGGCCATCAGCTCGCCCGTCGTCTTGCCGAGCGCAATTATGACCGTGAACAAACCGTCCTTGGAGAGAAGCCGCCTGTCCTTTAGCACCACGTTGCCTATATCGCCTATGCCGAGTCCGTCTATCAGCAGGCTGCCGCACGGCACGCTCGAATTCATACGCGCCCCCGACGGCGTAAACTCTATCACGCAGCCTATTTCGCTGACAAATATGTTTTCGGGCCGCACGCCCATTTCACACGCAAGGTCGGCGTGCTGATAGAGATGGCGCACCTCTCCGTGTATAGGTATGAAGTATTCGGGCTTCGTCAGCGCAAGCATCAGCCTGAGCTCCTCGCGTCTCGCATGACCTGAAACATGCACGTCCGCAAGCGAATCGTATACGACCTTCGCGCCGCGCTGGTAAAGCTGGTTTATCATCCTTGCAACGCCCTTCTCGTTGCCGGGTATCGCCGACGCCGATATTATGACCGTATCCCCGAGCCCCACGTTGAGCCTGTGCGACGCGTTTGCCATCCTGAAAAGGCCGCTCATCGGTTCTCCCTGGCTGCCCGTAGTTATTACGCAAATCCTGTTTTCGGGATAATTTTTCAGCTTGTTTATGTCGACGATGCACTCTTCCGGTATATTGAGGTAACCCATTTCCCGCGCCATTTGCGCTATCGTAACCATGCTTCGGCCCTGGAAGCATATCACTCTGTCACGCTGTATCGCTACGTCGGCTATCTGCTGTATCCTATATATGTTGGAAGCAAACGTTGCAACTATCATTCGCCCGGGCGCACAGTCAAAATAATGCTCGAACGTGTGCCCGATATCTTTTTCGGACTGCGTATAGCCGCTTCGCTCTATATTCGTGCTGTCCGACATAAGCGCCAGAACGCCTTTGGAGCCGTACCACGCAAAACGCTCGAGATCTATCGGTTCACCGTCTATCGGCGTGAAGTCGAGCTTAAAATCGCCGGTGTGTATAAGCGTACCCACGGGCGTGCGCACGGCTATCGCCATTGCGCCGGCTATCGAATGGCTGACCTTTATGAACTCTATGTCGAAGCAGCCGAGCGTCATCCTGTCGCGCGCCGTTATGCAGTTGAGATTGGCGTTCGCAATGTTGTTCTCGTCGAGCTTATGTTTTATTAGTCCTATCGTAAGCCGTGTACCGAATACAGGCACGTCCCCGAACTGCTTAAGCGCAAACGGCATCGCGCCTATGTGGTCCTCATGCCCGTGCGTTATGAGAAATCCCCTAAGCTTCTCTCGGTTCTTCTCAAGATAGGTCATGTCGGGTATCACAAGATCTATGCCGAGCATCTCTTCGTCAGGGAAGCTCAGGCCGCAGTCTATGACGATGATATCCTTTCCGTACTCTATCACCGTCATATTTTTTCCTATCTCGCCCACCCCGCCGAGCGGTATAATCTTTAATTCATTATTTGCCAAAATTTACACCTCGTTTCCGCGGCGAAGCTCCGCCGCAGCTTAAAAATATTGCGGGCAAATTCGCCCAAAAAGCCCTCTTTCTCGAAAGACGGGCAAACATCCGATTACAAAAACGCATCGCGAAGGCTTATCTCTTGTTCGCAAAATAGCTGTAGAGCGTGCATTTCATGCCGCCGTTGGACAGCTTGCGCCTCTTGTCGGCACGCGCCCCGTAGACGCGTTCAAACTCCGCAAAGGAAGTAATTATGTTCTTGGAATACGTGTCGAGCGGCGTGAACTTATCGTGCATCTCGCGATAAAGCTTCTTGGCGGCTCCGGCGTCCAGCATACGTTCGCCGTATGGCGGGTTACATATGATTATACCCTTTTCGGAACGCGGGGAAAACTCCCTGAGCGGCCTTACATGCCATTCGAGCATTACTCCCGCCTTTTTCGCGTGTTTTTTACAAAGCTCGATACTGCGGGCGTCTATATCGCTGCCCTCAATATGCGCGGTATACGGCCTAACCGAATCGTTCGCCTCTTCTCTTGCGCGGTCGAAGCAGCATTTATCGATAAAGCTCCACTCCTCGGCCGCGAAGTCGCGGTGTATCCCCGGGGCTTGATTTTTCGCTATCATTGCAGCCTCTATAGGTATCGTACCCGAGCCGCACATCGGGTCGTAAAGGTCCGTATCACTGAAAAAGCGCGACAGAAGCACTATCGACGCGCCAAGCGTTTCGCTAAGCGGAGCTTCTACGTTATACGTCCTGTAGCCGCGCCGCGACAGACCCGCCCCGCAGCAATCGAGCGCAACCGTAACGATATCGCGGAGTATTCCGACCTCCACTATCACGCGGTTTCCCGATTCGGGCAAAACGCTCGTATTATAGGCTTTTTTAAGATTCTCAACTATAGCCTTTTTCGTTATGCTCTGGCAGTCCGATACGCTGAAAAGCGTACTCTTGGCGCTTTTGCCGTTCACATGTATAAATGTGTCTCGCCTTAAATAGTCGCTCCATCGCACAGCGGAAACGCCGTCAAAAAGCTCGCTGAACGTGACTGCCTTAAAAGCTGCGACCTCCATAAGCACCCGCTCGGCCGTCCTCAGCCAAAGACATGCCCGTGCCATGGCGTCGAAGCCGCCCTCAAAGGTCACCCGAGCGTCCTCGACCGCCAAAACATTTATCGAGAGCTTCCTTAGCTCCATCGCCGTGAGCGCCTCTACGCCCATCTTACATGTGGCAATAAATCTCATTATTCAGCGCCGTCCGTTCCAAGTGCGTCGTCGAGTTTTTTCATCGCGTTGTCGAGCCGCCTTCTCGTGACGTCGTAAAGCTGCATAATGTCTTCCTTGTCAACGTATTCGTCGAATTCTTCACATGCGCGTATCTCTATCGCCGCAGCCATTGCGTCCCGCTGCTCTTTGGACGGCACGGCTCGTGTTTCGTATCCATCCGCGAATTTCACCGTCATATCCTCCGCGTAGCGTATGGCAGGGTTTGGCCGCCTGAACGCCATCGTGTCCGTAACCGTCCTTAAAAGGTGGAAATACGCTGCGGGCGCTTGCTGCGGCATCCTGTCCTGCCGCGCCGCCATGCGCATCTGGATGTATTCGCCGCCCATATACATTATGTAAGGCTCAGGCTCGCCGAGTTCTTTCAGCGCTCCTGCCGCCTGGTATTTCACAGCGTCTTCCTGCTCCTTCAGAAGTATGAACTCGCGGAGTATTCTCCTCGCCTTTGCATCGCCCGCCATGTTCAATATCTCCATGCACGCCTGCTTTATCTCGAACGTAAGCGTTTCAAGCGCCCAGCCAACGGTATCCGAATACACATCGTCGGCGGCCCATTTGCGAATAAATTCGTCCCTCGGCATATCGGGCAGCTCGCCTATCAGCTCGAGCCGCCTGAACACCTCCGCAAGCGGCACCTGGTATTCGTACGGTATGCCCGCCTCAACCGCCTTTTCGACCTCCTCGGGCGATGTGCAGAGGTTTTTGTAATACGCGGCTATCGAATCATGCGGGTTTATCATAAAAAGCGTTTCATAAAGCTCCTCCGCCCGTTTGCAGTTTCCCTGCTTCATGCAGCATACCGCAAGGCAGTGCGACGGAAACGCCGTATCCGGATAAAGCGAATAAAAGCGCGTGTATATCTGCTTCGCGTGTTCGAGGTCTCCGATATCGCTGAACAAAGCGCCTATGCGCATAAGATCATGCGGGTCGTCGGTCTCATACCTGGCAAGCGTCTTAACGCTCTCTTTAAGCTTCAGCTCGTTGCCCGAATCGTGATATATCATGGCGAGCGTGCATCTGCTCTGGAGATCCGACGGATCCTTTGCGGCAAGCTTCTCGAGCAGCCGAACAGCCTTTTCCGTTTTGCCGCCGCAGTGGTATACGAAAGCAAGCGACGACTGTATCGCCGCTATATCGTCATACTTTTTCGCAAGCGGTTCAAGCATCTTCACCGCCGCATCATTATCTCCCTCCGAAGCGGCTTTTGAAGCAAGCGAAAGCGCGCCCGAAACCTCTGCGAACTCGCTGTCGTTAAGCATATGCTTTCCCTTTGCGCTCTGCGCGTCGCGTATCGCCTTCGCTTTAGCATCGTATATTGAATCGAGCATATCCTCGACAACGGGCAATATTTCATCGTCATCGTCGCACTGCTCATCAAACATTAAAAGCCATCTTTCAGCAAGACGCAAATCATTCTGGCTCATCAGATTGCAGGCTATGGCAAAAAGGCAGTCTCTCGGGCAGTCGTCACGCGCCGTAAGCTGCAGCAGAAGCATATTTGATTCCCCGAACCTGCCGAGCTGCGTAAGCGCCGATGAAACGGACATCGCAGCCTCAACATTGTCGGGATCGCGCTCGAGCGCCTGCCTGTAAAACGAAAGCGCACTCAAAAAATTGCCCGACTCAAACCGCTTGTCTCCCGCAGTGATATAAAACTTGCTTGGTCTGACAAATTTCAGCACCCTCCCCGGCTTTTTCGTCTTATATCTCATCGTCGTCCTCCGTCCTGTTCTTTGTGCACGCAAAAAGCAGCCTTTCAAGCTCGTCACAAGAAAAGTCATACTTTTCGTTGCAGAAATGGCATGTCAGTTCGGCGTGGCCGTCCGTTTTTATCATGTCCATCAGTTCATCCCTGCCGAGCGCGATAAGCACCTTTTCAAGCCTTTCGCGGCTGCAGTCGCACTTAAAGCACGGCGACAGCTCATTCGTTACGCAGAGCTCCGCGCCGTCGAATATCTCATCGAGTGCGCTCCGCGCGTCGGAAGTTTCGAGCATAAGCGCGAAACGTGATATTTCGGAAGCTTTTGCGGTCAAAACATCTATATATTCATCCGGGCAGTTGGGCAGCGGCTGAACAAGTATGCCGCCCGCCGAACGCACGTCGCCGCTCTCCGCGTCAATGCGTACTCCGAGATAGAGCAGCGTCGGCTGCTGTTCGCTCACGGTAAAGTAGTTTGCAAAATCCTCCGCTATCTCACCCGAAACCATTGCGCACGTCCCTACATATGGCTCCTTCAGCGACATGTCGCGCACGACTGTGAGCTTGCCAAACCAGCCTACGGCCGTCGATACATCAAGCTTGCCGTCGGTCGTTGGGGGCAGTTCAAGCGTAGGCTCCTCGATATATCCCTTTACCGCGCCGTCGCTGCGCGATGTGCAGACAATATTTCCCGCAGGGCCTCCGCCGCTGACTATGCACGAAACCTTCTCCGTGTCGTTCTTAAGCATTGACCCCATCATAGATGTTATCATAAGCGTCCGTCCGAGCGCCGCCGTACATACGCGCGAAAGGCCGTGTATTCGCTTTGCTTCCTCGACGATGCCCTTGCCGCTTATAGCTATCATCCGCACGCTTTCGTTAAACAGCATACCTTTTATCAACGTATCGTTTGCCATGTTATCCTCCAATTCAGCTTCTCACACGCGCCTCGCGGCGAACTGTATCCTCTCGCTTGAATCGTCGCACGCCCTGAGCGTGAACGCCTCATATGCGCCGATAAGCTCGAAGCCCGCTTTTTTCAGCCTGTTTTCCGTCTCAGCAACGGAATGCGCGCGCTGTATATGCGTCTCCTCATATTTTTCATAAAGCTCGCCGCGCCTTTCGAACACGGTCAAGCGCATCTCGCAAAGCTTGCTTACATCATCATAAGTGTTGCTCCAGATATACGCGGCGTCCTCCTCGTCGCTCGCAAACGTATTGCTGCCTATTATGTCGCGCAGCTTGTGCCGCGACGATATGTCAAAGAGCAGCAGTCCGTCTTTTTTAAGCGCAGCATACGCAGCGTCAAAAAACATGCTCATATCGCTCGGCGACGCAAGGTAGTTTACGCCGTCGCACGCGCTTATCACGGCGTCGGCAGGACGATGAACGCAGAGCTTGCGCATATCCATGCACGCAAACACGGGCTTGACCCCCGTTCGCCGCGCCTTTTCGGACGCCCTTTCGAGCATCTCGCGCGAAATATCGGTGCAAGTCATGTCCAAGCCCTTTTTCGCAAGCCTGAGCCCTATCTCCCCCGTCCCGCAGGCGCACTCCACGACTCGCTTCGCGCGTTCGCACTCGAGCATTGCATATATATATTCGGCCCAGGCGTCGTAATCGACGTCGCTCATAAGTCTATCGTATGTCGACGCAAAGCGTCCGTAGCATCCCAAGAGTTTGCTTCTCCTTTCCTGCACAGCACAGGCATAGTACTCCGATTATCCTTATATGTTACACCAATCTTTGGTGAATAGCAACAGCCGTATCGCCGGCGCTTTCCGCGCATTTTGTCGAAAACCTCATAAGAAAAATATATTTTTCCTTTTTGTGTAATATTTCCGTTTTTAGGGCATATATATGTGACGGCGCTTGTAAGCCGTCGCCCGGGACTATCGGCTTTCGCAAAGTGCAGCAACCAGGCAGTTCTTCCTCTACCGCTCCATAACAGCGCAAATGCCTGCCGCACTAACCTATCATTGGCAGGATGTCTGCCGATAGTCCTTTTTACATTTTTCTATCGCTGCCAACGGCAATTTTTTTGCTTCGATATTCAATATCAATATTGTTGTCGTGCATATTAAATGATAGTATATACATTAGAGTGAAAGGTGGTATAAACATTGAAGCAGTATTTTAAGCGACATATCGGGGACCGCTACGACGGTTGGCGCGTCAGAAAGGTCGACGCCGTTTTCAGTATCATCCCATTCATAATGCGAACACGGCTCGATTCGCAGAATTTTTTTGAAGAAACCGTTCCGATAGAACATCTCGAGATGTTTATAAGGAAGCATAAGGATGAAATGCCCGAGCTTTCTTTGATGCATATAGTAATGGCGGCAACGATACGTTTGATAGCGCTGCGCCCGTATCTTAACCGCTTTGTCGTATGGAACAAAATATTCGCCCGCAACCACATTAACATGTCGCTTATAATAAAGCGCAAGCTTTCCAATGTGGAAACAATGATAAAGCCTGAATTCGAGCCCGAAGACACGCTTTATGACGTCGTAAGGCGCGTGAGTGAAGAGGTCAACAAAAATGTTGCCGACGACGCCGTAAATTCCTCCGATGAAACGTGCAACGCGCTCCTCAAGCTGCCCGCGTTTGTGATGCGCTTTGTGGTAAAGCTCTTATACGGGCTTGATAATATAGGCCTTTTGCCGAAAAAGCTTTTCAACGTCAGCCCTTGGCATTGCAGCGCATTCATAACGAACGTCGGCTCGCTCGGCATAGGACCGATATATCACCATCTTTATGAGTTCGGTACATGCAGCTTATTCATCGCCATGGGCAACAAGCAGCGCACAACAACCGTCAACGCCGAAGGCAAGCCCGTTACGCGGCGCAGCATTGGCTTGAAGTTTGTAACCGACGAACGCATTTGCGACGGCCAATATTACGCCGCTTCAATGAAAATGATGCGCAAGCTGCTTGAGAAGCCAGAGCTGCTGCTCGAGCCCCCCGCGCAAGTCGTTGTGGACGACGGCGTTACAAATAAGCGTCTTATTTAGGCTTGCAAGGCGATATGCGGCATTTCGCGTATCGCCTTATAGTATAAACGCTGCAAAGCTCGAAAAGTGTCCGTTGAATTACGCGTGCGCTTACATATATAACATATGGCGTTGTATAGCATCGGCTTTTGCGATATGCGGCAAACATAATTAAGAACGGAGGATTTAATGTTCGGCAACAAAAAATTAAGGGAAAAGCTTAAAGAATCTTTGAAATCCGTGCTGCCGATAACGCTCGTCGTTCTGGTGCTCTGCTTCAGCGTTGCCCCTGTATCAAACAGCGTGCTTTCCGCATTCATAATCGGCGCGTTTCTGCTCATTATCGGTATGGGACTGTTTACGCTCGGTTCGGAAGCAGCAATGCAGCCCATAGGCGAAAGCATAGGTTCCGGAATAACAAAGTCAAGAAAGATATGGCTCATAGCGTTTATAGGCTTTATCATCGGTGTTATCGTAACGGTATCGGAGCCCGATCTTCAGGTGCTCGCAGGGCAGGTTCCTTCAATACCGAACTTTACGCTGATAATTGCCGTCGCAATAGGCGTCGGGCTTTTTCTTGTCATCGCGCTGCTGCGCGTAATAATCGGAATAAGGCTCTCTTACCTTCTCATCGGCTTTTACGCGCTCGTTTTTATACTGACGCTTTTCGTGCCGCAAAGCTTTATCTCTGTCGCGTTTGACTCGGGCGGAGTCACAACCGGGCCTATGACCGTACCGTTCATAATGGCGCTGGGCATAGGCGTTTCATCTATCCGAAGCGATAAACATGCCCACGACGACAGCTTCGGTCTCGTAGCGCTCTGCTCGATAGGGCCCATCGCCGCCGTACTCATACTTGCCGTCATCAACGGCTCTGCGGGTGGCACATATACTCCCGTGACGATACCCGACATCGACGATTCGCGCGAGCTCTGGAGGCTTTTCGGCTCCGAGATACCCCGCTACCTCAAGGAAGTCGCCGTGTCGCTTACCCCGATAGCCGTATTCTACGCGCTTTTTTGGCTCTTTTCAAAAAAAGAGGATCGAGCAAGCAGGAAGCAGCTTACAAAAATTGCCATCGGCCTTATTTACACATTCGTGGGGCTTGTGCTTTTCCTCGTCGGCGTCAACGTCGGCTTCATGCCCGCCGGCAACTACCTCGGCACCGTCATGGGCGGCCTCAGCTTCAACTTCGTCGTCATCCCCGTCGGTATGCTCATAGGCTACTTCATTGTGGCTGCCGAGCCCGCCGTGTATGTGTTGAATAAGCAGGTATCGGAGCTTACATCGGGAGCCATATCCGAACGCGCGATGAATATAAGCCTATCCGTCGGCGTGTGTCTTTCCGTCGGAATCGCAATGCTTCGCGTGCTCGTCAGGATACCCATACTTTACATACTTATTCCGGGTTACGCAATCGCAATAGGGCTCTCGTTCTTCTGTCCGAAGCTCTTCACGGCAATAGCGTTCGACTCGGGCGGCGTCGCTTCGGGCCCGCTCACCACCACGTTTTTGCTCCCGTTCGCAATGGGCGTATGCTCTGCCGTCGGCGGAGAAATCATAACCGACGCTTTCGGCATCGTGGCCATGGTAGCCATGACGCCGCTCATAACGATACAATTCCTCGGCGTTCTGTACAAGTATAAGCAGATTAAGGCAGAACGCATCGCCGCAGTTATTGCCGGCAATGAGGATTATGCGATAATCGAACTGTAAGGAGGCGCATATGAACGGAGTTTATTTAACCGTAACAATAGTCGACAGAGGCAAAGGTGAACGCTGTGCCAAAATATTTGAGGATAACGGCATCGCAATGGTGCTGTCGATACTCGGCTACGGCACGGCGACCGACGAAACGCTCGACCTCCTCGGCCTCGAATCCACCGAAAAAACCGTGCTTATATCATCGGCCACTTATGCCGTGACAAAGCGCATACTTAAAGAGCTCGTACAAAAAATGATGATAGACATCCCCGGCAACGGAATCGCGTTCACAATACGCGTTTCAAGCGTGGGCGGCCAAAGCGCGCTCAATTACCTTACCGGCGGTGAAGAATATGTAAAAAGCAAGGAGGATACATCAATGAGCGATACGCCGTATGAACTCATCGTGGCAATAGCAAACCACGGCTACACTGACCTCGTCATGAACGCCGCAAGAAAGGCCAATGCTCGCGGCGGCACAATAATCAACGCCCGTGGTTCGGGCAGGAATCAGTTAAAAAAATTCTTCGGCGTGTCCATCGCCAACGAGCGCGAGCTTGTCTGGATAATCACAAAAAAAGAAGACAAAAACGCAATAATGCAATCCATCATGCTCGATGCAGGTATGGAGACGAAAGCACAGTCATGGGTATTCTCGCTGCCTGTTGACAGCGTTGTCGGACTGCGCCATTTCGACATTGACGGAGAAAGCGTCATAGACTGAATATGATATTTCGGCAGGAATCCGTCGATATGAACGAATTGATTCTGGTTCGGCCGTCAGCACAATACGCTGATCAGGTTATGGAATACCGCGCTGAAATGCTCGCAAACGGCGACACTCTCGACGGCTGCGCAGGGCTTGAGGACGTAAGCTGCTTCTCGGAATGGATTGATTTCGATAACAGACTCAAGCGAAAATACGGCGATGGCTATGTCCCGTCCGATGTGTTTCTCGCCGTGCGCCGAAGCGACCTGCGCGTCGTCGGCATTGCCGACTTCAGACATCCGCTTTCGGAATTTCTGCTACGGTTCGGCGGAAGCATAGGCTATAGCGTTCGTCCGTCCGAACGCCGCAAGGGGTATGCTTCTCAAATGCTGGCGCTTCTGCTCGTTCACTGCCGCGGGTTCGGCGAAAAGCGCGTTCTGCTCACATGCGACGGGAACAACGCCGCATCACAGAAGACTATCATCGCAAACGGCGGCGTGTTAGAGAACGAGATTCCCGATACCGTCGGGCTCGGCAGCTCGGGCGTCATACAGCGATATTGGATAGAGCTTTAGGAAGGCGGCCGCCACCTCTCGCAGGTTTCGCTTTCCCCCGGCTCCGCGCGGCTCGCGCTTCCTTCGAAAGCCCGCGCCCATGCTGTGCGCAGCGGCTACGCCGCTCCGCTCGCCGCGTCCGTCCATACATGATGCTTTGAGTGTCGAAAAGTGGCATACTGCCACTTTTTCGAGTTTTTCTCGTGTTTTACCTCTCGCATTCGCTCCCGGGCGGCAAAACCCGCAAAACACGAAAACCTATGGATTTTCATCCGTTTTGACACATATGTCGTCAAAGCCGGAATTAACTTAAGGGACTGCGGCTCCTTAACAACCCCGGGGTTGTTCGACCAGCTGAGGCTGCCGACGCATAAGCGTCGGCCGCCTCCCGTTTTATCGCCTCACGCGGCGTCAATCGCAAAGTATGCCGCGCGCAAGCTCATCGAGCGCACCGCAGTCGAAAAGCTCTATAAGGCCCGCGTCGCACGCGGCCGCAAGCTTCGGATCAACAGGCAGCTTCGCCGTAAGCGGTATCTTAAGGCGCTCCGCCTCCGCCTCGATGCGGCTTTCACCGAACGCATGTATTTCCCTGCCGCAATCGGGGCATTTTACATAGCTCATATTCTCAACAATGCCCAGCACCGGTATGTTCATCATTCTCGCCATGTTTACGGCCTTTTCGACTATCATCCCCACAAGCTCCTGCGGCGTCGCAACAATTACAATTCCGTCAACGGGTATGGCTTGGAAAACTGTGAGCGGAACGTCGCCCGTTCCCGGAGGCATGTCTATGAACATGACATCCTCGTTATGCCATATGACGTCCGTCCAAAACTGCTTCACGGTGCCCGCAATTACGGGCCCGCGCCAGACAACGGGATCGGTGTCGTTTTCAAGCAGGAGGTTGACAGACATCACGTCTATGCCTGTCTTTGTCGTTACGGGAAATATACCGTCCGCGCTGCCCGTGGCTTTATCCCTGAGCCCAAACACCCGCGGGATAGACGGCCCCGTTACGTCGGCATCAAGCACGGCGGTCTTGAGTCCGCAGCGCTGTGCGATAACCGCCAGCATAGACGTAACAAGCGACTTGCCGACGCCGCCCTTTCCGCTGACAACGCCTATAACCTTTTTAATGCTGCTGAGCTTGTGCGGTGCTTCCCTGAAATCCGATGCACGCTCGGAACAATTCTGCGAACACGAGCTGCAATCATGGCTGCAATTCTCACTCATACCAATTCTGCTCCTTGTTTTATTACAAGCATATTATACCCCGCAAGGCGGCTAAGTCAACCGTGCGGCTTTACGGCCTTCGCCTTATCGGGCGCCCTCATGACGGTGAATGTAAAGCTCGTGCCCTTGCCGAGCTCGGAGCTCACGTCAATCGTCTCGCCGTGCGATTCTATTATGCGCTTAACGATTGAAAGCCCTAACCCCGTGCCTGACGTGCCCGACGGCGTATGCGCTTTTTCCGCTTTATAAAATCTGTCAAATATGTAGGGTAGATCCTCCTCAGAGATACCTTTGCCGTTGTCGGCTACCGTAACCCTTACGCATTCGCGCTCGGCGACGGTCGATACGGTCAGCCTGCCGTTCTCATTCAGAAACTTTATCGCGTTATCGCAAAGGTTATGGAGCACCTGCGTTATCTGATTCTGATCGGCATAAACAAGCGGCGCGCTGTCGCAGAGTTTTATCTCGACATCGATGTTTTTTGCGTTAATCTTGGCTTCAAACGTTATAAGCGTGTTCATTATGAGGCTGTTTATGTCAAACGCCGTTTTTTTCACATCATTCTGCGATGACTCAATTCGCGCAAGATCAAGCAGATCGTTCACCATCGCCGTCATGCGTTTGTTTTCGTTCAAAACTATTTCAAAGTATTTCGGGAATTCCTCAGGGGGTATCGTTCCGTCCTGCATCGCCTCAAGAAACCCTCTCATCGATGTGAGCGGCGAACGCAGCTCATGCGAAACGTTTGCAACAAAGCTTCGCCTCGCCTTCTCAAGATTCGTTATCTCTCCCGCCATCACATTGAAGCTCCTTGCAAGCTGCGCCACCTCGTCGTTTCCCGAAACGTTGGCACGGACATCAAAATTGCCCTTTGTAAACAGGTTGACGGTATTGTTCATGTCAGTTATCGGCTTGGACATCTTGCCGGTTATGTACGAAACAAAAAGCGTTGCGAAAAGCACGGCAATAAGCGCCGACATTATCACGTCCATATAGACCTGCTTGAGAGATTCGTACACGTCGCTCATATCAACGTGTATAAAAAACGCGCCAATGGTATTTCCCCACGAATCAACCATGGAGTGCTTGACAGTCATCGTGCGAAAATCGGCCGTTCCCGCAAACATATTGTTTATCGTCTCAATGCCGCCGCGAACCATTATTTCCTCGGCCTCGCGGCTGATATCAGCTTCGTCGCATTCCTCCCATTTCTTGCGCGACGATTCATCGAAAAACGAAGCTTTTCCGTATGTTTTATCAATAAACAAAAGCTGAATAAGCGCATCGTACTTGCGCGCGCTGTTCGCAAGCTGTTCTGCGGCGACGGGACGCTTCTCGGGGTCGAGATAGCGCGACACGACTACCGCGCATAGCTCGTCCGCCTCCCTGATAAGCTCGTTTTCGCGCTCGTGAACATACTGCGCTTTGAAAATGCTTGCTATTGTAACGCCCAGAAGCGTAAGCAGCGCAAGTATAAGCGCAAGATATATCGTGAGCATTTTCGCAAAAAGCGTTTTGAACATTATTGCTGTTTTTCTGCCTCGAATTTATATCCTACGCTCCATACCGTCCGTATCTGCCATCCGCGGCAGTTCGCAAGGCGCTCACGAATGCGCTTTATGTGTACGTCGATTGTTCGCGAATCGCCGAAATAGTCAAAGCCCCACACCTGCTCGAGAAGCTGCTCGCGCGTAAACACCTTTCCCTCGTGCGACGCAAGGAAGTAGAGCACCTCAAGCTCCTTCGGCGGCATCTCCACGCGCTTTGAATCGAGAAGCACCTCGTAAGTATCGAGCGATACGGAGAGATTGCCGTACTCTATTGTTTTTCCGTTTGAGGCGTCCACCGAGCGCCTTAGCACGGCCTTTATCCGCGCCACAAGCTCCTTCGCGTCGAACGGCTTCACTATATAATCGTCCGCTCCGCCTTCAAGGCCCTGCACTCTGTCCTGAGTGTCGCCCTTTGCCGTAAGCATTATTACGGGCGTTTTGCCCAGGCGGCGTATCTCGCTGAGTACGGCCCAACCGTCCATGCCGGGCAGCATCACGTCCAAGAGCACAAGGCTCGGCGCGCATTCATTAAACGCCTTTATCGCCGCGTCCCCCCTGTCGCACGTCACTACCGTATACCCGGCCTTTTTAAGGTAGAGCTCAATTATGGCAAGTATGTTTCTGTCGTCGTCTATGACGAGTATAGTATTGTTTTCCATCAGCTTTCCTTTCCGAGCGATCCATCAAGCTCCTCTTCCGTTACGACTCGTATGCCGTTCTGCCTCAAAAGCGCCGCCGCAACACCGTCACCGCTCCTAAGCATTCCCGAAAACGTACCGTCGTATATGCTTCCGCAGCCGCACGACGGGCTTCTTGCCTTAAAAACTGCCACTTCGGCCCCGCATATCTTCGCCGTCTCGAGCACACTGCGCGCACCCGCAATAAATTCGTCCGTCCTGTCCTTGCCGTCAGCCGCGACGACCCTTGCCTTGCCGCAAAGCACGTCATTGCCGTCGCCTCCGCATATCTCGCACGGAGAGCGCGGTATATCGAGCCCGCTCAAGGCTTCGGGGCATACGGGCACGCACTCGTTCTCCTTCGAAAAACGTATGGCTGCGGCGCATGGTTTCGCTCCGCCGTCATATCTGCATTTTTCGCCCAAAAGGCATCTTGATATCAATACTATCATAATTCCCCCCGTCGCGGCGTACAAGCGTTTATACGGTAAATTCAACGTTTGTTCATAAAACTACAGTTTTTTTATCGTCACGGCCGTCACGCCCGCATCGCCCTCGCCGTAAGCGCCCTGCCTGAAGCTCTCGACAAGCCTGTGCGTCTTTAAGTAGCTTTGTATGCCCGCCCGCAGCGCGCCCGTCCCCTTGCCGTGAATTATCATCACTTCGTTAAGGCCGTTCATCGCAGCGTTCTCAAGATACCTGTCCACCTCAATTATCGCCTCGTCGACAAGCTTGCCGCGCACATCTATCGAAAGCCCGACGGACTTATCTCCGAGCGTTACTTTGCCTGCCGCCGCGTCCGTCTGCGGGCCTTTCTTTGCAGGTTCGTTCAAGAGGCGCAGATCGTCGAGCCGAACGGCAATCTTCATTATTCCTGCCTGCACCAGCACATCGCCCTTTGCATCGGGTTTTTTAAGCACCGTTGCCTTCTTGTTTTCAAGACTGACTATGCGCACCTCATCGCCCGGGTTCACGCTCTTTGGAGCTACGCTCATGTCAGCAACTTTTTTCTCAGGCTCAACAAGCGCATTCTCGCGTTCTCTTACGGCGTCACGGCTTGCCTGTATCACCCTGTCGGCCTCGCTTTGGTTTATCGACTTCATACTTCGTATCTGAACGATAAGACGTTCCATCTCGCGCTTTGTGTCGGCGACAACGCGCCTTGCGTCCTCCCTCGCCTTCGCCTGATAGCCTTTTTTCGTTTCCTCAAGCTTCTTCTTCTCTTTTTCGACCTCTGCGCGCAGCGCGTCAAGCTCGGCGCGCGCCTGTTCGGCAAGCTTCCGCTCCTGCTCCGCTATGCGCCGCTGTGATTCAGCGCCGGATATGACGTCCTCAAAGCGCACGTCTTCGCCCTTAAGGAACTGCTTTGCGCGGTTTATTACATCATCGTCAAGACCGAGCCGCTTCGATATCTCAAACGCGTTCGATTTGCCCGGTATGCCTATGAACAGCCTGTATGTCGGGCAGAGTTTATCAATATCAAACTCCATAGAGGCGTTCTCCATGCCGTCCCGCGCAAGCGCAAACGCCTTTATCTCGCTGTAATGCGTTGTAGCAAGCGTTGTTGATCTTCTGCCGTAGAGCGTCTCGAGTATGCTCATGGCGAGCGCCGCGCCCTCTATCGGGTCGGTGCCCGCACCAAGCTCATCCAAAAGCACGAGCGACTTGTCGTCTGCGTTTTTGAGTATGCCCACAAGCCGCGTCATGTGCGACGAAAACGTCGAAAGCGATTGCTCTATCGACTGCTCGTCGCCTATGTCGGCGTAAACGTTTTTGAATACGCCAAGGCGCGTCCCGACATCCGCGGGTACGAACATGCCCGCCTGCGCCATAAGCGTGAACAGACCGACAGTTTTCAGCGTCACCGTCTTGCCGCCCGTGTTCGGTCCGGTTATTATGAGCGTCTTAAAATCCTCTCCGAGCCATATGTCAATAGGCACGGCCTTCGCCTTGTCAAGAAGCGGATGGCGTCCCCTTACTATGCGTATGCGAAGCTCGTCGTTCATCTCGGGGCGTACTGCGTTCATATCACGCGCAAGCTGCGCCTTTGCAAACCTCAGATCTATTTCGCCCAAAAGAATGAGCGCATTATATATGTCCTCGCCGTACGGGGCGACCATGGATGTCAGTTCCGAAAGAATGCGTTCTATCTCGTCGCGCTCCTGCGCAAGCAGCTTTTTGAACGTATTTCCAAGCTCCACAACGGCCGTAGGCTCGATAAAAAGCGTTTGTCCGCTGCCCGATTGGTCATGTATCAGGCCGGGTATCTGCTTTCTGTACTCCTGCTTTACAGGTATGACAAACCGCCCGTTGCGCATGGTGATTATTGGATCCTGCAAGTATTGCTGGTATGTAGACGAGCGTATCATCGAGTTAAGCTTCTCGCGCACCTTCTCGTTCGCCACCCTCAGTTCGCGCCTTATGCGCGAAAGCGCGGGCGACGCGCCGTCAAACATTTCGTCCTCGTTTAGTATGCAGCGGTTCAGTTCGTCCTCAATAAACTTGTACGATGGAAGGTTTACAGCCATCGAGGCGAGCCGTATCTGATCCGGCTCCTTCGTAAGCGCCGATTTTGCTATCCTTATCGCCCTAAGGCAGGAGGCGAGGTCAAGAAGCTCGCGCATCGACAACGCCGAAACCGCCTTTATGCGTTTGAGCGTATCGCGCGTATCAGGAAACTCATCGATTGGCGATTGTCCGAGCCTGAACAGCACCGCCTCAGCCTCGCTCGTCAGGTCAAGCTCTGCGTTAAGCTCCGCAAGCTCCGTGAGCGGCTCGAGCTTTCTCGCGCGCTCCTTGCCGATTTGGCATCTCGCATGCGTTTCGAGCATCGCCGTTATTTTATCGTACTCGAGTGTTTCAAGTATTTTCTTATCCACGTTTTTCTCCTTTATGTCATGAAACGGCGCGATTCCAATGTCCGCGCGTTATTGCGGCGGTCACGTCCGAGCGTGCGGCGCATCTCCCGTCCCGTGCCTCGCAGGCGTCATTTACGGTGTGCTCTATCGTGTTTTCATCCTCCGTGAAAAACGAAAGCGTCCATGCCGCCGCTCCCGAAAGCTCCGCCGCCAGATCTATCACATACGTCGGAGCCATGTTGAGCATACGCACGATACACCCTGATGGCGTGACTGTGTTTATCAGCTCGAACCCTCGCCCCTCTTCGTCAGTTATCGCTCCGGTCGTCCCATCGCAGCCGCGGCAGCCAAAATGTTCCTTTACCGTGCAATGGAGCATGTTCATTAGCACCGCCCTGCCATAGACCGTTATCCCTTCCGACGACAGCTTCAGCATATCCCTGAGCTGCGGCCGCGTCAGTTCCTGCGAAAGCGTCACCCTGTCGACGCCGCTCGCCCGAAGGAGCGATACAGTTTGCGTGTTCGTTACGTTCATGTGCGTCCCTGCCACGACATATCCGGCATCACGGCACATTTCAAGCTGCGATATATTGTTTATCTCAATCCCGTCAAATATGCCGCATGATGCAAGCTCGCGAAGCCGCGTGCTAAACTCATCGCCCATCACAGCCACGGGAAGCGCAAGCAGCAGGCGTACGCCTTGCTTTATTCTGCCAAACTCCTTAAGCGTTTCCGGCTCGTATCTTATCGGATCGATTATTATCTCGTCCGCGCCGCCCCTTTTCGCGGCTCGCGCACCGCCAAGCGTGCGAACGCGTGCCGATATCAAGGGCATTTCCTGCCTTTCGCCAAGGTTTTCGGGCTTAGGCGCTTTAAGCGTCCCGCAGTTTCTCTTTTCGGTCAAAAGCTCCTCAAGCTTTGTCACCGCGCAGCGCCTGATAGCGTTCAGCTCCCCGACCGACACAAACGCGTTTTCATCGGCCGCAGTAAATGCCGATTCAAGAACAAACGGCGTATCTCCGAGCTTTTTCAACTGTCTTTCGTAAAGCTCGGCGCTCTGCGGTTTTTTCGCCGCCTGCGGCACGCCGCCCGCCACACTCGCCGCCGCATCGCCTTGCCTTAGAGTAAGTCTTACGGGCTCGCCTCGCGCAATATAAAGCTCCGCCGTAACAGGCAGCTTTCTCGTGTCCGCCTCAAAGCTCTCGCTCACGCGTCTCAAAAGCGCCGCATCTGTCGTTTCGGACGCCCGCGCGTCCGTGCGCACATCGTCCCCGAAATAATACGCCGATGAAAAGCCTCGGCTGAATATACCCTCCACGTCCGAGCGCATATCGTTTGTAACGGCCGACCTTCCGCCGTCTATCGCCGTCCTGTACGCGCGCGTCACTGCGGCTACGTACTCGGGACGCTTCATCCTGCCCTCAAGCTTTATGCATGATATCCCGGCGCAGCGCATGGCGTCTATATTGTCGAGCATGCACATATCGCTTGGGCTCAGGCAATAATCGCGATCGCCCGGCATTCCCAAAACGCTCGCCCGCTTGCGGCACGGTTGGGCGCACATACCCCTGTTTCCGCTGCGCTCTCCCGCCATCGATGAATAAAGGCATTCGCCCGAAAAGCTCATGCAAAGCGCTCCGTGCGCAAACGCCTCAAGCTCCACGCCCGTGTTCCTTGCGCTTATCTCGCTTATGCGCTCCAGGCTTGTCTCACGCGAAAGCACGACGCGCGTTATGCCGAGCTGCCTGCATCGCTCCGCTCCGTCCGCATTATGCACAGCCATTTGCGTGCTCGCATGTATCGGAAGCTTCGCAAGCTCGCTCGCAAGCAGCTTTACAAGCCCGAGATCCTGCACTATCAGCGCGTCAGCGCCCGCATTGTATAAGAACCCCGCATATTTCAGCGCGTCCTCAAGCTCCCTGTCAAAAAGGAGCGTATTCATCGTTATGTACGTCTTGACTCCGCGAAGCCTACAATAGGCTATCGCTCTCTCCATCTGTGCATCATCGAAGTTTTTGGCGTTTCGCCGTGCATTGAACATAGCTCCGCCCATGTATACGGCGTCTGCGCCGTTTTGTACCGCCGCCCTCAGGCTCTCGATGCTGCCCGCAGGCGACAATAGCTCAATTCTATCCATCGCTGCTCTTTTCCAGGTTAAATTTCACTATAAGCGCGTCGAGCTCGCCGCTTTTTTGCATATCGTAAAGCATCCTGTTCGCTATCTCAATCAGCGCGGGCGAATCGGTGCTGCATGCAATCGCGTAATCTATCTTGCCCACCGTCATGTCGTGCTTCAAAAGCGCGTATTTATCCTTATAAGTCATAAAGTACGTTCCCTGAAGCACTGCGCCGTCTATCTCGTCCCTCGTCAGCGCGTCGAGCAGCTCGGGATACGATGCATATGCCCTTATCGCCGTATCGTATGCCTTCGGGTCGCCTATAAAGTTTTTTATGGCCGTCGCGCCGGGCGTCTTATTTACATAGCCTACAGTCATCTTGTTTATGTCGGTATACCTGTTTCCCTCCTTCACGGCCACATATACCTTGTCCGTGTAGTATGCCGAAGAGTACACATAGTCGCTGTAGCCGTCCTTTCGCATCATGCAAACGGCCATGTCAATAGAGTTGTCATCGAGCCGTGCGACGCACGTTTTCGTATTGACCTCCACAAGCTCGAGAGCATATTCGCTCGGCATATCCGGCAGCACTGCAGCGGCCAGCCGCTTAGCTATCTCTATCTCAAGGCCCTCCATGCCATAGGATAGTCCCTTTATGTCGTTCCTTACGCCGACGCGCAAAACGCCGTTCGCCTCAACCGTCTTTACCTCGGGCGAATCGTATGCAAACGGCTTGCGCGTAAGCAGTGCGATTATCACGATGAGTGCGGCCAATCCTACGGCCGCGCAGATCATTATCTTTATTAGCTTTTTCCCCTGTTTGCCTCTGAAGAGGTAAGGAGTTCGCCGTCTTTTCATTGTCTATATAAGCTCCGAAGCCACATAAATATACATATTTATTATAGCAGTTCATATGCGCGTTGACAAGCAAAGCCATGCGGCGGTATAATTCTTTGATAAATCATTATTCAGAGGTAACTATGAAAAAGATAAGCGCTAACGATCTGCGCGAAATGTATCTGCGCTTTTTCAGCGAAAAGGGACATGCGGTCATACCGTCCGCATCGCTGATTCCCGAGAACGATCCTACCGTTCTGTTCACGACGGCAGGGATGCATCCTCTCGTGCCGTACCTGATGGGTGAAAAGCACCCCGCGGGCACGAGATTGACGGACGTTCAAAAATGCGTCAGAACCGGCGACATAGACGAGGTCGGCGATTCGTCTCACCTCACGTTCTTTGAAATGCTCGGAAACTGGTCGCTCGGCGACTATTTCAAGAAAGAAGCGATTGCATGGAGCTTTGAGTTTTTGACGAGCGAGAAATGGCTCGGCATCGACAAGGACAAGCTCTATTTCACCTGCTTTGCCGGTGACGAAAACGCTCCCCGCGACACTGAAGCCTATGACTGTTGGGTCACTATGGGCGTCGAGCCGTCCCATATCTTCTTTTTGGACAGAAAGCATAACTGGTGGGGTCCCGCAGGTATGACAGGACCCTGCGGCCCGGATACAGAGATGTTCTACGACACGGGCAAGCCTAAATGCTGCGATGAGTGCAGCCCCGCCTGCTCATGCGGAAAATATCTCGAGATATGGAACGATGTTTTCATGCAGTATCAAAAAACTCAGGAAGGCAAGTACGTTCCCATGGAGCGCAAAAACGTCGACACGGGTATGGGTCTTGAGCGCACGATAGCCGTGCTTCAGGGCGCAAAGAGCGTTTATGATACCGACACGTTTACAGACATTATTGCCAGGATATCCGAGTTGAGCGGAAATGACTACAACAATTCGCCCGATACCGTGAAGGCCTTCAGAATCATTGCCGACCATATAAGGACTTCCGTTTTCATGATAGGCGACTCGCGAGGCGTGCTGCCGTCGAACGTTGACCAGGGTTATATCCTCAGGCGTTTGATTCGCCGCTCCCTCCGCTACGCGATGCAGCTTAATATGCCTGACAATTCGCTCTCCAAGGTTGCCGAAGTCGTCATCGAGCAATATAAGCACATCTATCCGGAGCTTGAGCAGAACCGCGCGCTCATACTCAACGAGCTTGACGCCGAAGAGATGCGCTTCAAAAAGACGCTCACGAACGGAATGCGCGAGTTCGAGCGCATAAAGAACCGCTTTGAAAACGGCGTAATCGACGGCCAGAGCGCATTCAGGCTTTACGATACGTTTGGCTTCCCGATAGAGTTCACCGTCGAAATGGCGCGCGAAAACGGCTTAAGCGTCGACGTTGACGGCTTCAAGGCAGCTTTTGAAGAGCATCAGAAAAAATCGCACGCGGGCGCCGAGCAGCGCTTTAAGGGCGGTCTTGCCGACACATCGGAGCAGACTGCAAAGCTCCACAGCGCAACGCATCTTTTGCAGGCCGCGCTCAGGCGCGTACTTAACGACGACACCGTATCGCAGAAGGGTTCCAACATAACCGCAGAGCGTCTGCGCTTTGACTTCTCTTTCCCGCGTAAGCTCACAAAGGAAGAGCTCAGCGCAGTCGAGGCGCTCGTAAACGAATACATCGCCGCCGACTACGAGATAACCTGCGAGGAAATGACAGTCGACGAAGCGAAAGCGCAGGGCGCGATTGGTCTTTTCGACAACAAGTACGACGCGCGCGTCAAGGTCTATACAATGGGAAGCGCAAGCAAAGAGATATGCGGAGGTCCGCACGCCTCGAGGACGGGCGAGCTCGGCACATTCAAAATCAAAAAGGAAGAGGCTTCGAGCGCCGGCGTAAGGCGTATCAAGGCTGTTTTGGAGTAAAAAAGACTAATGGCCATTAAAGGTGCAGACCTGCTCGAATACGATTGGCATACCGAAAAAAGCCGTGCCGTTTTTGGCGTCGATATGTCGCTTTATTCCGCCGCTCCCATCGCAAGCGACGGCGTGCTGCTCTATGCCTCATGCCGTTCAAAAAAAGATGACAGCGAGCTTCGCGGTATAAGGCTTTCAATGTGTGACTCGTTTTTTGAGCTGTGCCAAAAAAAACTTAATATTATTTTCGCCGGATATATCGAGACCCGGCGCCAAAAGCGAGGTATCTTTTACGGCTCGTCAATCGATCTGCTCGACGATATGCGTGAGCTTGCCGACAAGCAGCTTTTTCTGAGCATCGAGTGCGGCGCACGGCGCGATGAAGCATGGCAGACATATTTCAAGCTTCTTTATCCGGACGCCGCCAAATACAGAACGATTGAGAACGGACGCACTATTGACGCGTTAAGAAAGCAGGGCGATATGCTCAACATTTCGCGCCGAATAAGCTTCCATGTGTTCTTTCCTTCAGAGCCGATACGGATAATGTTCGAACAGGAGGCGCGTCTTGCAGGCTTCGCGATAGGCGAACCGGAGTTTGCCGATGAAAGCGACCTATCTCACGGCGTATCGCTCCATAAGATAAGTACGCTCGATAAGCGCGAAATCGACGACATAACAACGCGCATAATAAGGATAGCCTCAAAATATGACGGTATGCTCGTCCATTGGGACTGCGGCGTCGTTAGGCGGTAGAGCGCTATCAATGCAGCGTATCCCTTAATTAAATGCCTCCGCGCGGCGCAGTTACATAACACCGCGCAGAGCTTGGGCGAACTGCCTGCGGGGCATTGAAAGATACAACAGATAATAAGCAAAAAGAGCTGCCTGACTTCTTCGGAGATCAGGCAGCTCTTTTTTATGAATAGTGGAATTTTGTTGGCACGGAGCGGTTACGCGACGCAAAACGGCGGCAGGGATTGCTCCCCGCCGCCGTGCATCCTTATGCGTAGATCGGATCATTATTGACGATCTCGGTTGCTATTTCCCGTACTGCGTTCATCCGTTGCACCAAAGCATCTGATTTTCCGCTTTGAGCGTTTCCGTAATGCCGTCCTTTCGGCAAGTTCTTTTACCAGCCGAAAGAACATATTCTCCGCCTGCTCGTTCAGATTTGCAAGGCAGCCGTTCAGCTTCCCGTCAAGTAACAACCCGGTATAGAGCGCCTTACGGTGCTGCCGGAGATACTGCAGATGCCGCTGTCCCCAAATGCCGATGGGACGTTGTTCTTCGGGCGGACAGTGAGGCACGGGAGATAATATTCCCCGTGCAGCTCGTACCACATCCCATGCTTTTCATCGTAGAATTGCTTTTCCATTGCTTGACCCTACCTTTCATAATCAAAGCTTCTCTGGCGTTGCCGCCGTTTTGCCTGTTGTGGTTCTCCGGCCTGTGCCACCAGATCGTCTATCTGCCTGCTCGCGAATACCTTCCGAAGGAAGGAATAGTCCTTGTTTTGCTCCCGCAGAGAAGTGTTCTCCTCTTTGAGCCGGTCATTGCTCCGAGCCAGACCCTCGTTATTCATTGCAGAGAAGTACCACGACGGAGAGATCAGCAGAGATGAATACGACAAATGGCGCTATTATTGCCCTGAGCACGATGATACACAGATCACCGCAAAAGTACCCTCGCAGGAGCTGAGCGACGCCATGGTCAAGGCGTTTAAGAAAAAGCTGAAGGATTGACGTATTCATCCACTTCCTTTCCAGGCAAAAAAAGAGCTATCTGATCCAACAAAAATCAGTTAGCTCTTTATTTATGAAAATGCTTAAAGTGTTGTCAAAACGTTGTCAAAGCTGTTTGAAGCCTCAAAAACCCAGTATTTATAAGGGCACTGAAAAAGGTGTGCTTTTCACAAACGAAAGGCACACCTTTTTCTTATGCGGTAAAAAACCGGATAGTCAATGGCCGGGAAGAAAAGAACCCAAGCGAGATTACGATCCACAAGGCCGCAAAGAGTTATTTCGATGGACTGGGCTTCAAGAAGCTGCCCACCATCAAGGCGCTGAATACCGAGTATGTCGAGCTGCTGGCGGAGAAGAAATCCGTCTACGCCGACTACCGCAAGGCCCGTGAGGAAATGAAAGAGCTGCTGACGGCAAAGGCCAATATCGACCGTATTCTGGAGTTGGACAAGGAGCAGGAGGAAGCGAATG
>OIZL01000326.1_pt1 | contig 37772 bp, 30 predicted proteins | sample 1588541 | NCBI WGS metagenome assembly OIZL01 (sample SAMN03283285) | human gut metagenome | biome: human-associated habitat; material: feces | host: Homo sapiens | place: Peru | collected 2012 | reverse complement strand
GTTTTAATATATGAGGTGGTATTCCAGTACTTTCTTTTCCAAATATAAAATAATAATTTTTAGATGTATCACTATAATCAAAACTAGTATGAGGCTTATGTCCATAACGAGTTAAAAAGTAATATTCACCTTTATTCTTTTCAAAAAATTCATCTATATTTTCATATACTGTATAAACACATTTATCAATATAATTAACACCTGATCTTTTAATATATTTTTCATCTAAACTAAATCCAAGTGGTTTAATTAAATGAAGATGTGAATTAGTCGCAACACAAGTTCTCATTATATTACCAGTATTTCCAGGTATTTCTGGTTCAAATAATACTATATTTATCATTACTTCATACACTCCTTTATTTTAGAATGAATAAAATTATATCCATCAGTAGTATAATTAGTTCCACTACTTAAATAATTATTCCATGCTGAACTAGTTGCTTTAGAACTAACATCACAATATTTAATATTACTTACATTAGATATACATGTTTTAATTTTATCATTGAATTCATTAATATCTTGATTATTTATATTAACAGTTTTACTATCATCAACAGGATTTACTGAAACAACATAGAAATTATGATTACTCATTTCCTTTGCTAAAGAGTTATAACCACTGCAATATTTTTCTACATTGTATAAATCATTAACACCATAATTAAGAACTACATTATAAGTTTCATCTTTATTATATAATTTATTTTTAAGTGTACTTGAATCAGTAATGAAATTAGTATAATTTGCCCCATCAAAAGCAATAGCGCTTTCGTTATTATCAAAAGCGCCTTTAAGTCCTATAGTTCTTGAATCTCCCAAATAATACACCCCTGATATTTGTTTATTAACTTTTTTAATAGTTTCATTTCTATTAATACTAATTTCATTGTTTTCTCTATCTTTATAATTATATGTTCCATTATAACTATTTTCATTTGAATTATAAGAAGTATTTGAAGTATAACCACTAACATTTTCAGTTTGTACATAAGCGATATCTAAACAACTCTTATAATCAGTATTACCACTCGCAAGCATTATAATTAAATCTACTAAAGTTGGTATAAAGAAAATAACAACTGCCGCTATAACTTTATTAATTAATACTTTCTTAGATTTAGCAAGAGCATCTTCATTACCACCCTTTATATCCATCATTAAAGTTATCATACCACTCACTATTAATATAATTGGAACAATAATTTTGATAAATCCTATAAGTAATGAAATAATTTCCATTATTTGTTTAACTTCCTCAACATCACATAAAGATAAAATATACATATACATCTCTCCTTTTATATCTTAATTATTATAACTCCAACTAATATAAGAATTGAAGCAATAATCTTTTGAACTAATTTATTTCTATTTTTACAAATTACAAATTCATATATAGTATTCAATATTGAAGTTAATGTAAGAAGTGGCGCTACTAATATAACATCACCTACTTCATAAGCCTTAACAGAAGCTATTAACATTAAACACCAAGTTAGTGCTGATAATAAAAAGTATTTCTTATCATATAATTCAAACTCATTCACTAAATCTTTAACCTTATATCTACCAGATAAGAATATTAATATTGATGGTAAAAATACTGTAAGAATAGTATAAAATGCTATATTGAAATTACTAGATATATTTACATTAATAAGCATCGCAACAGCAAATAAGAAATTTGATATAAATGACATTATGAAATACTTATTAATTTTGAATTTACCTTTATCAAATGCAAGTAATATATTTGCTAGTATAATTATAATTGAACCAATTACTTTCTTTAATATTATTGGTTCTTTTAGAAATATAAATCCAAGTATAATTAAAAATACTGTTGATAATTGTTTTAACATGCTGAATACTGAAGGGTCAAGTCCATATCTAGCTTCTATATTTAGTCTATCAGTAAAAGCATATATTACAACTACTACAAGTAATATTAAATAAATATTTATATCACTTGGTAAAGTAAATTCAAAGAATGGTATAAAAAATATTGAAAAAAATGCAGTAAATAATTCTAACAATATTGTAAGTAAACTAGCATTTTTCATTTTCCTATTAGATTTCTTAAATGCTTGAGCAAATATAACTGCTGATATTAAATACAATATTACCCAAAATTTCCAATTTCTAAATATATCCATATGATGATTATATCAAAAAAAAGTAAACTTTGAAATAGTTTACTTTCAATTTATTTAGTTTTAAATAGTAACACTACCTACAACAATCTGATCTGTTTGATACAGGACTTCCTGGACAAGATATACCTCCTACACAACCTGAACCTCCTGAACAAGTACAACCAGATGGTTTTTGTCTTGAAGTAATTGGTTTTCTAGTAGGAGTTGTTGTGGTAGGCTTTTTTGTTGTAGGTGGTGATGTAACTGGCTTTTTTGTTGTAGGCGGTGATGTAACTGGCTTTTTAGTCGTTGTAATACCAGACGTTACTGACCTTGTAGTCGTTCTTCTTGTTGTTGGATCTGGTATATATTCAGTAGTAATCTTCCTTCTCGTAGTTGTCGTTGTATTTCTTATTGTAACACTAAATGTAGCAGTTGTAGTAGCACCGGAAATATTATCAGTAGCTTTAATTGTTAATCTATAAGTACCAGTATTCGTTCCACCATTAACAAATAGATTATTATTAGAAATACTGAAATTAGAAGCACCACTACCAGATATAGTATAAGTATATAAGCCACTTCCTCCAGTAGCATTAGTCATTCTAGAACTTTGTTTTACACTAGAATATGTAAAAGTAAAATTTTGATTACTAAGTGTTATAGGTTTAGCACTCCAATGAGCATAAACAGTATGATCATTGCTACTAATAAGTTTAGAACTTGTAGTAAGTTTACTTCCTGCTTCTCTCATACTATACCATCCATCAAAATTAAATCCATTTCTTGTTGGAGTACAACTTAAATTATAATTATCAGTAGCCTTATAAGTTATTACATTTGGATTACAAAGACTTCCTCCATTTGAATCATATGTAACTTTAACAATCTTTTCTTTAAAAGAAAATGCACAAGTAATATCTTTTTGAATATTATTAATTGTCACAATGTTCCCTTCTCTACTATAACCATCAATACCGACACACGTATCAGTATCATATGTATAATTTTCTTTAGGTTCTAACGTTATAACAGCACTATCACCAGCAGAAACATACTCATAATCTAACCTAACATTACCATAATCAGGAGTTCTATTTTGAACTGTAATTTTATATTTAACAATAAACATCCATGGATTCATTTTAGAACCATTACCAGTTACCTTTGTATTAGGTAAAACATACTCACTTACTCTAGTACCTGTAGTATCATATAAACTTTTAACATCAACGCCTTTATGTGAAATATAATAATTATTACTAGAATCCCTTGAAGTAAGTGTCCAATATTCTTCACCAAAAGAAAGATAACTTTCATTATTAATAAGAGTTCTTTCAAATTCACTTTTACTTAATAACCCACCTCTAGTAAAAGAAGATATAACTGATAATTTACCATTATCAAAATTGTATGGAATTATAAATCCATTAACATTCCTTTCAATATATTTTTGATTATCTTTAAAAATCTCTATATATTTATTAGCATATTCAATAGTTTTACTATAAGTATTATTTATAGCAGCTTTGTAAACGCTAATAAGAATAAACATACTAATGAAAGCAAAAAACATTTTCTTTTTCATTACTTTTCACCCCCATATTTAATAAATTCAAAAATTACACTAGTACCATCTTCATTATTTTTTTCCATTATAATCCTATTATCTTCTGCTTCTATTACATTAAATATTCCATAAATATTTGATATTTCAGATTTACCTTCAATATTCAAAGTTTTATTATCTTTAAAGGAATAATTATGCTTTTCACAACTACCACCATCTTGATTCTTCTTAAAACAAATTTCCATATCATTTTCATAAAAATCTAATATAAAATTATGAAGATTATATTCAAGAACATTACCACCACTATTATCATTATAGATATATTTACTAGATTTCCAACTATATAAATATCTATTTATTTTATCAGTAGTATTTCTATTAGGAAAATCAGGATTATTATTGTCTTTCTTTGGCCAGAACCAAACAAGTAAAACCACACATACAACCAAAATACCACCTATTAAAACTTTTTTCTTATCCATAACAACTCCACCTATTCTTACATACATTGTATCATCATTAATTTTTAATATCAATAAATATTGTATATTTTATTTATTAATGTTATATTGAAATAGATGATGTATATGAAAAATAAATTAAAAGAAAAATTAAAAAACAACAAAAAATCAATATTATCTTTTATATTAGCATTTATAATAATTAATATAGTTTTTTATATTAATGAAATAACACCATACGGAGAACATACTACTCTAAAAGTAGATTTCTTCCATCAATATGGTCCAATGTTAAAAGAATTATGGTATAGAGTAACACATTTTAAATCATTATTTTATTCATATAATATGTCTATGGGCTTACCTATATTTAGAAATTTCTTTAATTATTTAGCAAGTCCATTTAACATAATATTATTATTTTTTACTGAAAAAACAATTATAACAGGTTATTCATTTGTAATAATGTTAAGAGTAAGTACGTGTGCTGCTACATTTAATTACTTTTTAGAACAAAAATTTAAAGATAAAAAAAGCATCTATATATTTCTAAGTTTATTATATGCATTTAGTAATTACTTTGTATCATATTACTGGAATATAATGTGGCTAGATGGAATGGTATTCTTACCCTTAATAGTTCTTGGCATAGAAAAGATAATAAATGAAAATAAATATTTACTCTATATAATATCTTTAACAATAACTATAATATCAAATTACTATATAGGATATACATGTTGTATATATTCAGCAATATATTTTATATTTTACTTAATTTATAAAACTGAATTTAAATCATTAAAAAATAAAAAATATCTAAAAAGTACATTAAAAAAAGTATTAATATTTACTTTATCATCAATAAGTGTTGGTCTTCTAATATCATTCTTTGCTTTACCATTACTTAAAAGTTTAAGTACTATTAGTGCCACTAATGATGTATGGCCTACTTCACAATATTACAATTTCAGTTTCTTAGAATTTATTGTTAACCATTTATCTTGCATAGAAACAGTTACATTTAAAACTGATCCTACTAATGCACCCAATATATCATGTGGAATTATATCAGTATTTCTACTTTTACTATTTATATTTAATAATAAAATTAAATTAAAAACAAAAATAATCTATATGTTAATACTTATATCAGTAGCATTATGTTTCTTTATACCAGGACTAGATTTCATATTACATGCATTACATGTACCAAATGATTTACCATATAGATACTCATTCCTTTACTCTTTTACATTGATGATAATATTGGCATATAGTCTAAAAAACATTCAAAAACTTCATCCAGTAATTGTAATAGTCACTTATATACTTTTATCATTAATGATATTTACATTTAAACTACTAGATTTAAATATAGTAACAAATAAAGTTTTAATAATAAATCTTATCTTAATATCAATATACTTAATATTATATTTAATTATGTATTATGATAAAAAAACAATAAAATATTTAGAATATGCAATTATATTAGTATCAGGAGTAGAAATAGTATGTAATGTAAATTATAATTGGATTCATACAGATGATATAAAAGACAAATATGAATATTATGATGAAATTAAAAAAACAGTAAATAAATTAGATGAACTCGAAGATAATAATTTTTATAGAATAGAAAAAACATTCTCAACAACACTAAATGATTCATCATGGTATAACTATAATGGTATAACAACATTTAGTTCAATGGAATATGAAAGAATGGCAATACTTCATCATAATTTAGGTACTAATGGTAACTTAATTAACAGTTATGAATATATATTTAATACTCCAATATATGACTTAATGTTTGATTTAAAATATATTTTAGGATACATTTATGATAAAGATAATTATAAAGAAATATATGAAAATGATAAATACAATACATATAAAACAAATCATAATTCTAACCTATTATATGCAGTTAATAATAATATAAAAGATTATACATTAGAAATTGATAACCCTATACTTAATCAATCAAACTTTATTTATTTAAGTACAGGAATAAACAACATATTTGATAAATTAAATTATAAAAATAGAAAAATAATAGATGTAACAAATGGCTTATCATTAATAGAATATACTTATGATAATAACTATTTAAATAATTATTTCTATAACAATTGTAATGCTGAATTTTATATAATTAATGGTACTCTTTATTATAAAGAGGATGAAATATTAAAATATATTAGTCCAGAATATTATAGTTCAACTAACCAATTAGATGAAAATATATTAATAAATTTTATAAATGATAATGATGAATTTAAAATATTAGTTGGTTCATATTATAATGATAATGATATTGGAATTTATAGTGTTAATTCTAATAAATTAAAAGAAGCAAATAATTTACTTATGCAAGAAAAAGTAAAAATAGAATCATTTAAAGATACATATATTAAAACAAGTGTTAATGTAAATGATGATAAAACAATATATACAAGTATTCCATATGATGATGAATTTAAAGTATATATTGATGGTGTAAAAGTAGATACATTTATGATTGCTGATTCTTTACTTGGATTTGATATAAAAAGTGGAAATCATACAATAGAAATAAAATATCAAAATAATCTTATGATAGTTGGTTCAGTAATATCGATTACAACATTATTAGTAATTTTATACATTCAAAAAAGGAAACGTAAATGATTTCCTTTTTAATTGACTTATTTATATTTTTCAACATTTAATACTCGTAATGAATTTAATATGGCTATTACTGAAACACCAACATCAGCAAATACTGCACTCCACATTGTCGCAATACCTAAAAGTGATAATATAAGTACAGCAATCTTAATACTTATTGCGAATATAATATTTTCACGAACTATTCTCATAGTCTTTTTAGATATCTTAATTGCTTCCCCTATTTTAGATGGTTCATCCATCATAATAACAATATCTGATGCTTCAATAGCGGCATCACTACCAAGAGATCCCATGGATACCCCAATATCTGCTAAAGCAAGAACAGGCGCATCATTAATACCATCTCCAATAAACAATAAATTACCATTTTTTTCATTCATCAACTTTTCAGCAATAGAAACTTTATCTTGAGGTAATAATTCAGCATAATATTCATCTAAACCAAGTTCTTCACTTATACTTTTACTTATATTCTCTACGTCTCCAGTAAGCATAACTATTTTACTAATATTATTTTTCTTTAAAGATTCAATCATCTTATATGAATCTTCTTTTATTTTATCTGCGATTACTATATAGCCACAATATTTATTATCAATAACTGCATATATAATAGTACCTATCTTTTTAACTTTATCAGTTTTTATTTTTAGTTCTTTTAATAACTTATCATTACCAACATACACATCTTTATCAAATACTTTAGCATATATTCCTTTACCAACTATCTCACGTGTTTTAGTAACTTTAGTTGTATTTATTTTTTTACCATATGCTTCTTTTAATGATATAGATATTGGATGATTAGAAAAACTTTCAGCATAAGCAACCATCTTTAATAATTCTTCATTACTTATACCTACTCCATTTACTTCTTGAACTTTAAATATTCCTTCAGTAAGAGTACCTGTTTTATCACACACTACTATATCAATATTTGAAAGTGCTTCTAAATAATTACTACCTTTAACAAGAACACCTATTTTTGATGATGCACCTATTCCTCCAAAAAAACCAAGAGGAATACTTATAACTAATGCACATGGACAAGAAACTACTAAAAATGATAATGCTTTATATATCCAAGTGTTAAATGATTCATGAAGAATCAATGGTGGAAATATTGCTACTACAAGTGCTATTCCACATACAATAGGTGTATAATATTTAGCAAATTTAGTTATAAAGTTTTCAGTTGGCGACTTTCTACTACTAGCATTCTCTACTAAATCAAGTATTTTACTAACAGTTGAATCTCCAAATTTTTTAGTTACCTTTATTTTTAAAATACCTTCATTATTAATGCATCCACTTAATACTTCATCATTCTCTTTTACACTTCTTGGAATACTTTCTCCAGTTAAAGCAACAGTATTTAATAGTGATTTTCCTTCAACAATAACACCATCAAGAGGAATTTTTTCACCTGGTTTAACAAGTATAATTTCTTCGATATTAACTTCATTTGGATCTACTTTTTCATATTTTTCATTTCTAATAACATTTGCATAATCAGGTCTTATATCCATAAGTTCAGCAACTGATTTTCTTGATTTATTAACCGCATAACTTTGAAATAATTCACCAAGCTGATAAAAAAGCATAACAGCTACTGCTTCACGAACATCACCTATACATAATGCTCCAATAGTCGCAACACCCATAAGAAAATTTTCATCAAATACTTTACCCCTTTTAATATTTCTAAATGCCTTTAATAATACATCATAGCCAATAATAATATAAGATATTAAAAGTATACCAAACACTATATATTTAATTTTGAATATAAAACTTAAAGCAAATAATAATCCTGATATAATAATCCTAGTTAGATTCTTTTTTTCTTTTTTAGTCATTTTATAATTCCTCAATAGTTACATCAGGCTCTTCTTTTTTAATGATTTTTTTAATCAGTTTAACTACCTCATCATAATTATCTTCTTCACAATTAAAAGATAATCTTTGACTCATAAAACTTATACTTACATTATTTATAAGTGATATCCTACTAATTTCACTTTCAAGTGTACTAGCACAGTTCGCACAATCAAGTCCTTCTATTCTAAATTTATAATTTTTCATTACATCTCTTTCCTTCCATGATTTATATGAGCATCAGCCATTTCAAATAATTTAACTATATGATCATCATCAAGTGTATAGTACACTTCTTTACCACTCTTTCTACATTTAACAATACCGCTTCTTCTAAGAGTTGCAAGTTGATGAGATACAGCAGATTTAGTCATATTAAGAACATTCGCTATATCACATACACACATTTCATATTTATCAAGTATATATAACATTTTACATCTTGTCGTATCACCTATTAATTTAAATAAATCAGCAAGATCATTAAAATAATATTCATTAGGCATACTTTTTTTAACATGATTCACACTATCTTCATGTATAATATTGCAATCACAAGTAAATTCATTCTTTGACATATAAACTCCTTTATAGTTGAATATACTTTCAACTATTAACATTATAGTTGAATACATACTCAATTGTCAATATGAAATAAAATTTTTACAAAAGAAAAAAGTAAACAATGTCTACTTCTTCTTAACTATCTCATATGTTGATTTAACTATCATATTACTTTCTACTTCACCTTTAACCATTGTAAGTGGATAAACACTACTATTTTCACCTATTATAGTTCCAGGACATAATACACTATTACATCCAATTTCAGTATTATTTCCTAAAATAGAACCACATTTGTGAAGATTATTTACTTCTTTCTTATCGCTTCTTACATTTGAGAGTATTACTCCAGCTCCTAAATGAGCATGTTCACCTAAAACAGAATCACCAACATAATTAAAGTGTGGACACTCTACCTTATCAAAAAGTATAGAATTTTTTACTTCAGTAGAATTACCTATTACAGAATTTTTACCTATTATAACAGAGCCTCTAATATAAGCATTATGTCTTATAACACTATTTTCACATATTATTGCTGGCCCAATTATATATGCTCCTTCTTCTATCTTAACAGTTTTATGTACATATACATCATCTTTTAATTTAATGTAATCGCTATCTAAAGTAGGAATAATCTCTAAAATATAATCTTTTATAAGTGGAAGCACTTCCCATGGATAATCTACTCTATCAAATAAATTTCTTGCGATAGTTGCATTCATATTTAACATTTTCTCATATTTCTTTATCATAATTGTTCCTTTCTATCCATTTCATTATTTATCCATTTCATAATAATATTTACTATATAATCAGTTTCATCTTTAGTAAGTAATCTACCTTTGGGTATATGATACCACTTTTCCAAGCATCCCCTACAACAACAAGCAGTTGCATGCTGCGCTATAAAAACAGGATGACCTCTCATTGGTGTTTGCTTTCCATCTATTACATTACTTACATCTGATAATCTATTATTAATAAAATCATATGCATGTTTTTTTATGGTATCAATACCTTTTTCTTCAATATATTTTTTATCTTTATCTATTAAGTGAAAACTACTTCTAAATTTAGATTTAGATAATCTTTCAAAAATATCGTTCATAATATCATTAAATTTAACTTTCTTTAAACTTACCTTTCATATGAAGTATATACATTGTTTATACATTTGTCAATCAACAAAATAAAAAAGTTATTTATAAAACAACTCTTTTACTTAAATTACATTAATCCACCACAACAATTATCATTAACATTACATATTTCATTTTCTTCAGTACATGTATAACATGGACTATATGTATGTTTGTAAATATGATGATTTATAATTCTTGTATTAACTGGGCAAACATGTGGTACTTCATGTACTATTTGTCTATGAATACATCTTTCTTTAGGACATTCATAAATTGGTTCACATATCATACCAGGAATAGTATTGCAAGAAGTTTCCATCATAGGTTTCATAGTATCTGGAGTAACTTTTAATTCAGCACTACCTTCAACACTATAGCCTTGATACATTCCCATAGAATTATTCATAATTAACAACTCCTTTACTACTATTATTGTATGTAGTGTATATTAATATGTTTAAGCAAATAACACAAAAAAAGCAAACACAAACGTTTACTTTATTATATACGCAGAAGTTTTAAACTCTATTACATCTAACTGTAACTCTTCTAAGTCCATCACGAGTACAAGTATAAAGAGTTAAATCAAAATCACTTTCAATCATTTCCTTAATATCAGTAGAAGCAAGTTCTTCAACTAATTCAACTTTATAAGTATATCTATTATTTTTAGTATCAACAAATATAACTTCATCACCTTGTTTTAACTTATATAAATATCTAAAATGTGATTTATAAGAATGACCACATATTACCATATTATTATTTTCAAGTGATCCATAATATAAAGTTGGTGATTTCTTTAGTGAAGAATACGAAAATTCCTTACTAATTGGTAAATTTAAATCTAATGTTGGTATAACTATATATCCAATATATTTTAAATCATCAATAACTATTTCATTTTCATTTTTATTATTATCTTTATTATTTAATATAGTTTTCATTATATCATTACTTTCTTTTTTAGAATATATTTCTTCCCATTCAAAATATATAAGTAAAAGTAAAGCAATTATTATTAATGATATACCTATATACAATATCTTTTTAGCAGTTTTGTTCATGTGATACCTTATTGTATACTAAACTAGCTATTATGAATATAACACCAATCATTCCAATTAATAATACAATCCATACCATTTGTCCTGTTTGAACCAAAGTGCTTGTATTAGTAACTATAAAAGAATTATCTTCTTTTTGATATGTTACAGTCCATCCTTTTGGAACATTAATTTCACGTACAATATAAGAATCACTTTTTGGTAAATCTGTCCATGTATGTTTCCATTCGTTTTCATTACTAAGTTTAATAGTATCAACTACTTCATCATTAAGTAATAATTCTATAGTAATACTTTTAGGTAAATTAATACCATGATTAGTATTGTTATTTGAAGTATTCCATACCTTACGTACATTTATATCCATTACTCTTATAATATCAGTTTTAGGAGTAGCTTTAATATCATATTCCCATTTATTATCAATTACTTTTGGTATCATTGATAAGAATGAATCTATTTTAGAAAATCCATCTACTTTATTAGTTTGTTTAATTAGATAAAGTCCTAAATCTAAATTATCATATTTAACATATCCATCTTGATTAGTTAGCTTAGATATTCCAGCATAATCATTTGGAATACATTTTTCAATATTAGAAGCAACATTCGCAGATTCTAAATCATCTAAGGAAACATTACAACTTGATAACTCACTTACATATTTAAGAAAAAGATTATGATTTTCTTCATAAGCATCAGCTACTTTATAAATAGTAAGTTCAGCACCTTCTATTTTCACATTATCATTCTTCTCAAATAAAGTTATCTCTATACTTCCCTTTTCATTAAAATCTACTGTATTACTTCCTAAAGCATCAATTTTACCAATATTAAATATCATAAGTATAGATAATAATAAAATTTTTATTCTTTTCATATTTTACCTCCATGAAAATCTTTTCCATTTGGATAAAGATATTCTTCATATTTATTAATATTAACTCTTTTAACAGGTTTTATTAATAATACAATTAGTAATAACGCTATTATTGGAAGTGCTATAATAGGCATTACTATTAATCTATTTACTTTAAATCCTTCTGTTGTTATATAATCTTTTTTAACATCACCTTGGACTCTCACTCCCCTAACTAGAAGTCTATGTGTATTGATTCCATAAGGTGTACAAGTAAGTAATGTAACATATTCATTATCTTTATCAATCTTAAGTTCATTTCTATCGTTTGGTTTAACTATTGATATTTTATCAACTTTATAAACATGAGTTTCATCTAATATAGTAATTTTAAAAGTATCTCCAATCTCTAATTTATCTAATTCTGTAAAAAGTTTAGCGGATGGAAGACCTCTATGAGCAGATAATACACTATGTGTACCTTTTCCACCTATTGGAAGTGAAGTTCCCTCTAAATGTCCTACACTTGAATTTAATACTTCTTCACTTACTGTATGATATATAGGAAGTTCAACTTTAATTTTATCTATTGTTAAATATCCCATCATTCCATCATTATTAACATTTAATAACTTTTTATAGTTTTTTAAAGTATCATATGTAAGTAACGGTTCTTTTAACTTACTTAATTTTTTATTATACTCTATCGCATCATTTTTAACTTTTTCAAAATCAATTTGATTAGTATTCTTTAAGATATTTTCATAATTATATATTGTTCTAGATTGATTCTTTTCATTATAATAATTACTTAATGTTGGGTAAAAAAATACTAAAAGTCCTATGAAAAAAAATAATATCATTAATATTGTGATCTTATGATCTTTCATAACTTAATACCACTTACCCTTTCTACCAATTAATATTTATTGTTGATAGATTGGAAGATTTTATTTCTTCCAATCCATCTATTTCACTGACTATTTATATTATATATTTTCTTTATATACTCTTAATTTAGTTACTAATAATAGACCAAATCCTATTACTAAGATTGAACCTAATGTTAAGAATAATGTAGTTCCAATTCCACCTGTTTCTGGTAACTTAGAACCTGTATAGTTTTCAACATTAGTACTAAATCTACTAAATGTATTATCATTATTTATTTTAGAAATAATTATTTCTACTCTACTAGTTAATTTATTATAACCAGTTGGAGCAACAACTTCTTCTAAGTAATATGTACCAGCATCTAAACCTAAAATAGTTGCTTTATCAGCTTTAATAGTTACACCATTTTCATTAGCTCTAGCTACACGATAAGTATTAGATGTTGCATCTACTAATACAACTTTAATTTCATTACCACCAGTTTTAGCATCATATAATCTAAATTCAGCACCTGTTAATTGTGTTCTTTCTTTTCCATCAATTTTAATTACATCAAATGCATATGAATAAGTAATAGTTTGCTTTTCTGGAGTATTAGTATTACCATAAGCTAAATCTAATACGTTTGGATTTCCTTCTCCTTCAACTATTGCATTTTCATTTAAGATAGCAGAATATGTAACAGTAATTACTGTATTCTTTGGTAATGTAACAATATATTCATTCTTAAATTCAATTACAAATGTATAACCTGATACATCTGTTCTAACTGTATAGTTAGATGAATCTACTACTGTGTTATTAACTTTAACTACTACTGAGTTAGCATTGAAAGTAAGACCAGCGCTCATTTTATCACGAAGTTTATAATCAGTATAACCAGCACCAACTGTAATAGTTGCTTTAAAGTTTACTGTATCACCAATACTAGCATCATTAGTTTTTCCATATGTACCTTTTTCTTCTACTTCTTTATCTACATCTGGAGTTAAAGTATTCTTTTCTTTAGTAGTTGCATCAGGATCAGTTGTTGTTAAACTTAATAATCTAGCATCCTTTTCTGCAGTTGTAGAACTCATTAAATAATAACCTAAATCTAAATTTTTGAATTCTACTGTTGTACTTGTTGCCTTAGTTGAAGCAACTGGCCCTATACTATTATTTTCAGCATAAGCAAATGCTAACTTAGCAAATTCTTGTACTCTTGTATCAGTTGCGTCCCCTTTCCATACATAATATGTATTTCCATTTTCATTTTTAGCTTCAAGGTAAGCACTAGCTTCAGTACTTTCTACAAAAGCTTTAAAATTTGCATTAGCTCTATAGATATAATGATTATTATCTTTATCATAAGTTTCTAAATCTAATACTCTATAGATAGAATAAGTTTCATCAACTACAGCTTTGTTGATAGTAATTGAACCATTTCCTGCTGCATTTACTTGTACTAATGCAAATACAAAAGCAAATAACAGCCCAAATAATTTTTTAATGTTTTTCATTTTCTATTTCCTTTCCTTTCAAAATAAACATTAATGTTTCATAGTCAGTCTTTTATTTAAAACATTAACTGATATATAAATAACAGGAACAACTAATAATAGTGAACCTATTATTAATAAAATTAACATACCACTACTTCCTGTAGCTGGTAACTCATACCCTGATATATTAGTAAATTTAACTTTACTATCCTTATCTAAAGTATAAGATTTTATATTCTTACTATTATATAGATTGATTGCTCCATTATTAACCTGATATTTAACAATGAATCCATCATTATTTGTTTCTCTAATTTTATATGAAATACCATATGGTAAATCTTTTATAGTAATTTGCTCTTTATTTTTTAATTCAATAGTTGCTTTACCATTACTAAATGTAATCTTTTCAGTAGTTTCAGCATTACCATTCTTTCTAATAACATCATAAGTACCCTTAAGATTATTACCTCTATAAGTTGCTTCTATTTGAAATTTAAATTTCTTATTAGTACTTACTCCTTCAACTACTTTAATAATAGTTAGATTTCTAGTTTTATAATTATTAATAAACTTAGTATCTTTTAGTGGAGATGTTGTTTCACCATAACTTACATTGACATCATATATGTCATTCTTAACATCATGATAATCATCAGTAGATACTTCATGTATTTTATATTTATGACCAGAAGGTATTTTATCAAATATAACTTTTCCATTTGAATTAGACACACTTGTCATTTTGAAATTATTATCAATATATTTTCTTTCTTTTAAGCAAGGACAATCATCTGAATGATATATTTCAAATGTACTTCCTTCTAGTGGTTTGTTTCCATAATTAGTTAATTTATCAAACTCAAGTTTACCAAGATAACCTTTTACTGAAGGTATTTTGAATTTTAATTTTTTTATTCTTGGTTCTTTTCCGCTTTCCCTAATTACATAAGATAATGTTGTAACACCATTTGTATTTAATAATGTATCACTCATAAAATTATTTGCTTCTGTTTTTAATCTTATTCTATATTTAAGTTCATAATTGTAATAAGTTGTATTTCCACTAGTTGTTTTAGTGTATTTAGAATTCTTTAAATCCCAATTTATTTTATCAGTTTGACTATTATAATAAGCAGTATTATCTGAAGTATTGTTACTCAAAGTAGAATTATAAGTAACACTATCATATAATTTTGATTTATTATTTTCATTATCATAAATTCCAACAAAATTTATAACATCTTTTACTGAAGTTTGATCGGAATTCATAGGATCTTCTGCTACCCATGAAGCCTCTGACAAATATTTAATATTCTCAAATATTTTATTAAAAGCTTCATTCATATTTTTACTGTTTTTAACATCAAAATAATGACCATTATATCCAGAACCAATACCAGGTCCTATACTTGAATTTGTTGTATTACCACCAAGCCATAGTTTAAAATCATTTAATGTGTTTCCTATTGTATAATTTTTATTATTAAATCTATCAATAGTTGAAAAATTTTTATCAAGTGCAGCATTATCATAATCTTCAATTGTCATTGCATTTTTATCTATTCCTGTACCAATTGAATAAATAACAGTACCTTTATTTCTTAATATTTTTGCCTTTTCTTGTGCATATCTAGCACCTCTTTCACTATAATTAGTTCCATAAGTCATTGTTTTTTGTCTAAGCTCATCATATAAAATTCCAGTATCTGTTCTAATTGCATCATGTCCAGTATAGCCTTGCCATAAGTATGTTGTTGGAAATCCATCAGATAAAAATATAATATATTTATTCTTTATATCTTTAGTACTCGCATTATTATATAACATATCATATGCTACTTGAAGTCCACCTTCAATATTAGTAAAACGTGTCTTATCATATTTATAAATATCATTATCTTCATCAATTGTTTTAGTTATACTTATAGTTTTATCATAAACATCTTTATTGATTTTATTAGCAGTACTCATACTCTTGCATTCTTGAATATTAGCAAGTACATGACCATCTCTATTAAATGCAACATATCCTAGTTGTCTTTTAGCATCAACATTACTTGAATTAGAAGCGAACGTTTCAACAAATTTTTGTCCAGCATTAAGAGCCGCTCTAAGTCTAGTAGTATTTTCACCTTCCAACTTATTTTCAATCATTGTACGTGAAATATCCATTACAATGACAACAGCTAAATCTTGTTCTTTTGCTATTTCAGTAGTTTGAACTTTAAGAGTTATATCAAAATAGTTTTCAAGTTCACTTGGAGAAATTGTTTTACTAATCTTAACTCCATCTCCAACAGATTCACCACCAGCATTGCCTATTTGCCTTTGATTATTACCACTTACTTCTGCAAAAACATTTATTATTGGATTAATAAACATTAAAATAGCAAATAATAATGCAAATATTTTATTTATCTTTTTCATACCATGTCCCCCATATAAGAAAAATAATATTATATTTTTTTAATTTCTTTTAAAGGCCATACTTTAAAAATAACTTTACCAATTATATCGTTAGTTTTAATTTGACCTACATTAATAGTTCTTGAGTCTGTTAATACATCTCTATCATCACTTAATACAAATATACTACCATCACTTACTTGTACTGGATATTTAATATCACTATCACCCTTTTTTAATTCTTTAACATAATTTTCTTTTAATTTTTTTCCATTAACATACACAATACCATCTTTATCTATATTAACAAAATCACTTTCTACTCCAATCACTCTTTTAATAAGTATTTTATTTCCATGATAGAAAGCAACTATATCACCAGTTTTAAATTTATTATCTTTAACTGTAAGTACTATATCGCCATCATTAAGTAATGGTTTCATACTTGAATCAGTTATTTCTATTACTGGCATAAATAATGTCGCACATATAGATGAAATAGCCACTATAATTATTAATACATATACTGTACTTCTAAGTAATCTTCCAAAACTATTTTTATATTTTACTCTATGTATTTCTGTTTTTAAGTTATCTATTGTTATATCTTCATAAGTAATCTTTTTAATTTCTTTCTTTTTATGAAATATATTTCTTAACTTATTCATTATTTTTTCCTTTTATTTTTAGATATTTTATTTTTAGAACTTACTGTTTTTTTAGCCTCTTTTACTTTAGAATTTACTTTTACTTTTAAGATATCTTCTTCTTTTTTTCTAAGTTTATTTTCGAAGTCCTCTTCTTTCTTTTTGCATCTTTCAAGTGTTTCTTTCACTATTCTATTTTTTTCAAGTGTTGCTTCCTTTTTGATAGAAGTTTCCATCTTTTTACAATTATCTTTAAAGTTTTCATAGTACTGATTCACTGCATTTTCAGCATCCTCAAATATGTTATTTAATTTTAAAGCAGCTTCAGCAATTGAACCAGATTCTTTAATCTTTATCTTTTTAGAATCAAGTTCACTTTTAAGATCTTTTATTTCAAGTTCTAATTTTTGAATTCTTTTTGCTTGTTCTAACATAAGTTCTAATAATTCTCTACGTTTTAATTTTTTTAAATCTTTTTGTTCCATAACCCACCTATCATACATAGAACCAGAAAAATAGCAAATATTCTTCTTTTGTAGTTCTATATAATAACATAATAAAAATTTTTGTCAATGTTTTATTACGAAAAATTTAATATTAGTTTATTATATGCATTAAAATTTAATTTTCATGACAAAATAAAAGATATTATTCAAAAATAATACCTTTTTATAAAACATTATTGATTGTTCTTTAAATAATCTATAACTTGATTATATACATCCATTCTAAGTCCTGATGTTACACTTGTTATCTCTTGTGGAATTCCTTTTATAGTACCACTTATTTTACTTACATCATATTTTCCACCAGTAGTACCAACTCTAAATCCATATCTTTCCCAACTTCTTTGAGCAACTTCTTTATCATCAAATGCATCTAATAACTTTTTACCATTATCATTGAATGCTGCGATACAGTGGCTATTCCATATTGTTGGTGTTGGATATAGTATTCTAATTTTATCTTTTACTTGACTCCATCCTTCAGGATTAGCATTAGCAAAATCTATAACTGATTTTTCATAATCAACTATCATAGGTTTAGCTCCCATACCTGTTTTTAAGAACATTGAGAATAAATCAGCTGGTGTATTATTCATATATCCACTCTTTAAATAGAATTCACGTAATTTAGGTAATGCATCAGTAATACTTACTTGATTAACATCTCCTCCTGCCATAATTGAAAGTAAAAGTCCATAATATGTAGCACCTGGTGAAGATGAAACTGGATCAGTTGAACCTATATTAATACTTCCATATATAGAATTAAGTCCTATATCACTCCATTTTTTACCTTCAAGAATGTAATTTATTAACTTATTCATATCAGTAATATAATAAACATTATCACGAACAGTAACTATATTTTCTTTTATTAAAGCATCTACTACTGCATCCCAACTATATATAACAATTGGAGTATTAAGAACTAAATCACCATCAATAACTCTATCTCTTGGAGCCTCATTACCAGTAGGACTAGTCTTAAAATAATCATAATATCTCTGATCACTAAAGAAAGCTAAATCATAATGTGAATTATTTTCTCTAAGTAAAGGCGATACTATTGTCTTACCATTACTCCATGAATCTTGAACGAATTTAAATCCATATTTTTGAGCAAATATTTTATTAATTTCTTCATCTGCAAGAAGGTCTTCTTTACCCCCTCCAACTGCACCATATACATTTATAGTAGTAAAACTTTTACCATTTTTAATTACTATTACAATTACGATAATAGCAATCAATATAACCGCACCTATTATCTTTGATAAAGTACCTTCCTTAAAATTTAATTTCGTTTTTTCAGTGTCATTATTCATTCTTATCACTTCCTTTAATATCTATATCATCTATATCAGTAGTTCTTTCAAACACTTTCATTTCAAAATCCAATTCTTTATCTTTCGCTTTAGAAATAAGATTTACAAGTCTACTACATTCACTTTCTATTTCTTTAACATATACTCCCATCTTAAGTATTAATTTATTTTCAACAAATGTCTTTTCACTCTTCTTTTCAATATTAATATATTTATTAACAAGATTTACTGTAAATGGAAGATAATAATCTAAAAAATTATATATTTTAGTAGCATTTCTAGGCTTACTTTCTAAATATTTAACTATCTTACTATAAAGAACAACTATTTTACCTAATTTCTCTTTCATTATATCATCTTTTATCTTCTCTTTATAGTCATTAAGTTTAGACATTTCAAAATAATATCTTGCAATAGCAGCTGCATCATAAACCCTTATATCTTTATCTTTAAAATAGAATACACCACCTATATATACAATACCACATAATATTAATGAGATATATAAATATAAGTTAAGTACTAAGTAAAATATTATGAATGATATTCCTGAAAGAATTGCCGCTAATATATATCTTTTTTGTAATCTCATATTAATTATAACTCCTTACTTCTTTAAATGCACTCTTTAGATTAGTCTTTCCATCGAACACTTTAGCATTTGTAAGATTAGCAAGTTTATCAAGTTGTTCACGAGTAGCACTACCAAACATAATACTATATACTGGAATATCAAGATTATTATTATCATAATATAATGCAAGATTACTATAACTTGAAGTAGTAGAAGCACCATCTGTCATAAGTATTACTGTTTTATTATAATCATTACTTACACCCTCAAGTATCTTAAATGCATCATATACACATTGATATATATTAGTTCCACCATCAGGTATTTCATTATTAATATTCATAATTAAGTCATATGTTTTTTCACCATTAAATGTTTTCCATACTTTTCTAGTTTCTATATCAAATGGTAATACATATATATTATCATTTTTAGAAAATTGTATTAAATCATTAGAAGATTTTTCTGTATCTAATATATAACTCATCGCACCATATAATTCAGTTTTACCATCACCATACATACTACCAGAATAATCTAAACAAAATACAGTAGTAGATGGTTTTCTAAGTTCATTGATATAAAGAGAAATTGCTTCATTCATAACTTTTTTACTTGGATATTTAAGTGGTATTAAATATTTGTTTGTGTTTATTCCCCACTCACTTTTAAATACATTTTTATTTGCGTTACTGTTAATACCACCATACCAAGTTCTTTTACCTAAATTTTCCATTTCTTTTTGTGATTCTTTTGAAAGTAAGAACTCTTGTAATACTAAGAATTTATCAATCTTATTTTGTTTTCTATCAACATATGCAAAAGGTGAATCATTAATAGCCACTCCATCAGTTGGATAAAGTAAATATAATGTTTCTTTATTTTGTTTTTCAAGTTCAGTATTTATTCTAATCAATGATGATTCACTTGCTATAACTGCTTCATATTTATTACTATTAAGAAACATATCTTCTAAGAATGTATCACTTCCACTAACTCTTTCTACACCACTAAATAATGATTTTAAATTAGTTACGAGTCCAGTATTATTTAGCATTTCACTTTTAAGTATTTCAGGACTACCACTAAGAGCATTTAAGAATCCTAAATATGATGTAAGACCTGTATTTGTTTTAGTAACAGATGACATTACATAACTAAGTTTTTTGTTTCCTATTGCATTAACAATATCACTATTTTTTAAATCATCTCTTACAAGATTTAAATTATTCGCTTTACTTTTCTTAACTCCCATTACAATAGGATTAATATATATAGATTTAGAATTAGTTACTTTAGCGTTTTCAAGCATATATAACCATATTGAATTACTCATCCATACAGCATCAAAATCATTAGTATCTTCAATTAGATCTATTGCTTCTAAATCATCAGCATAAGTAACTTTAATATTCATACCTTCTTTTTTACCATATTTAATAAGCTCATCCATATAATCTTTATTATCACTATTTGATAAAATATTAAAGTTTCTTGATGAGAATGTATCACCATTAATTAATGCTTTTACAATAAATACCATTATAAGTACAAAAGCAATTATTAATACTTTTCCAGCTTTATTTGTTTTCTTATTCATATCATCCATATTTTAAACACCTTATCTTCACATTAAGTATAACATATATAAAATAAAAAAAGAATAGTTTCCTATTCTAAAATTTCATATTTTTCATTTGTTTCATCATCTTTTTCATTTCTTCAAATTGATTCAAAAGACGATTAACATCTTCTACTTTTTGTCCACATCCTTTAGCAATTCTAACTTTTCTACTTGCTTTAATTATATCAGGATTACGTCTTTCTTCAACTGTCATTGATAAAACTATTGCTTCTGTTCTTGCCATTATTTTAGGGTCTATATTAACATTATTAAGTCCCATTTTAGATGCTCCTGGTAATAATTTAAGTAAGTTTTCAAGTGGACCAAGTTTCTTTATTTGCTTAGTTGTACTTAAGAAATCTTCTAAATCAAATTTACCTTTTTGCATTCTTTTAGCAGTACTCATTATTTCATCTTGATCAAGTGCTTCTTCTGTTCTTTCAATTATAGAAAGTAAGTCTCCCATACCAAGTATTCTATCAGCAATTCTTTCAGGGTAAAATTCACTTATTCCATCAAGTTTTTCAGAGTCTCCTATTAACTTAATTGGTATATTAGTAAGATGTCTTAATGATAAAGCAACTCCACCTTTAGTATCTCCATCCATTTTAGTAAGAACACATCCAGTTAGCTTAAGTTTATCATTAAATCCAGTTATTACATTAATCGCATCTTGTCCCATCATCGCATCTATTACAAGTAATTCTTCATCTGGATGTACTTCACTCTCTATATTAACAAGTTCATCCATAAGAGACTCATCTATTTGTAAACGTCCAGCTGTATCTATTAAGATATAATCATATCCTTTTCTTTTAGCATACTCTATACCATGTTTAGATATTTCAACAGGATTACCTTTTCCTTCTTCATATACTTCAATATTAAGTTGTTTTCCAATATCTTTTAACTGGTCAATAGCGGCAGGTCTATAAACATCGCATGCGATAAACATTGGCTTTTTATGATGTTTCTTACGTACCATATTCCCTATTTTACCTATAGTAGTAGTTTTACCACCACCTTGAAGTCCAACAACCATACATATTGTAGGATTCTTATTAACAACAAGAGGCGCACTATCTCCACCAAGTAAAGAAACAAGTTCATCTTTAAGAATCTTAACAAACATATCTCCTGGCTTAATACTCTTTCTTACTTCTTCACCTAATGCTTTCTCTTTAACACTATCTATAAATTCACGTACTATTTTAACATTAACATCTGCTTCTAATAAACAAAGTCTAATCTCACGAGTAATCTCACTTATATTATCTTCGTTTATTACACCTTTTGATTTAATATTACTTACTACTTTTTGTAATCTTTCACTTAAGTTTTCAAACATATAAATCTATCCTTCCTGTACAAATATTATAACAAACATTACAATCTTTATAAAGAAAAATGTGCATTTAAGCACACTATTTATTTCTTTTTATAATATCATTTCTATTTTCAATAAGTTTAATAATATTATCAATTTCTTCATTACTACTTTTATCATTAAGTTTGCTTATTAATGAACTAATATTATCTTCAACATCTTTTACTATTTCATTACTAATTGGATCAGAGTATTTAAGTTTATCAATTAATTTATTTTTATATTCACTATTTAATTTTGATATATTATTAATTTTGAATATCATTTCGTCAATAAACTTAGTTTTATTTTTTACATTAGTATCTAGTTTCATACTTCTCTTGTTAACAGTTATTAAAGTAAAGCATGCGGTAATGAACATTATATCTACAATAACTGAATACATTAAAACATTATTACTTGACATATGACTGACATTATTAAATTTATATATCATAATAGAAATAAATATCAAATAAGCAAATATTACAATGTATAAGGGAGTACTAGTAAACTTTTCATCATCTGTTTTATCTTTAACAATTATAATTATAATAGTAGTTAATACAAATGATATTATACTTGCAATTAAACAAACTGTATAATTATCTTTTTCATTAATTGTCGTTGTAAATTTTGTAAACATATTTATACTTGTTACAGTATCAGGAATATAAATACTATTTAGTGATGGAATTATATCAAAGTTAACAGTTGTTACTTCCATACCATTAACAGTTGTTGGAATAATTATATCACTATCATTACCTGTGTATTTTACTATTTCAATCTTATCATTTTTAACATTATATTCAAATGGAAATTCAATATAATTAAAATCAACATTATCTGAATCATTTAATATATTAACATTTAGTTCATTATTATTTTTAAGTTCTTCACAATATTTACCTTTATAACAATTAATAGTAATATTTTTAAAATTCTCTACTGGTAAATAATTTATGTTATCTGAAATATATATATTTTTAACTTTATTATTTTTAAATGAATCACTTATTGATACTATTTTAGTGCCTTCATAATCATATGGAATAACTAATGTTTCACTTATTCCTTTATATTCAGTTATTTCTAATGTATCATTAACTTTGTTATATGAAAAGTTTTCTATATTTTTTATATATTTATCTTTTTCACTATCAGCTATTTTTTCATAACTAACTCCATTAACCCAACTAGCATCAACATATCCAGTAACGTAATCATTATTACTATATTTAAATTTTAAATTATATGATGGCTTTGTTTTAGTAAGTGAGAATATCAAAGCAAGTGTTATTACAAATGAAATTGCTATAAAAATTATTTTTTTCTTCACATTACTCACCTACTTTCTTACCACAATATGGACAAAACGCTGCATCATTTGGTAACTTTTTACCACAACTACTACACACACTACCAGTCATATTATTACCACATTTAATACAAAATTTAGTACCACTAACATTTTCATATCCACAATTACTGCATACTGTAGAATTATCATTTTTAGTAAAAGCACCAACTACATTTTTATTAACTGTATCACTTACTTTTGATGAAACACTACTCATAACACCAAGTCCTACTCCCATATTAGTAAATTGACCAACTGCATTATTAGAAGCCATTTTATCAAGAACATTATATTGTCTTTCATCTTGATAACTATATCCTTCAGTTTCTCTTTTATGAGCTTTAGCTTCACTATCAATCTTTGTACTCTTAGCTTTAGTTTCTTCATCAATTAATGTTACTTTTTGTCTTAATTGAGCTTCTGCTACTGCGACACTTTGTTTAAAATATAATTCTTTAAATTCAAGATATTGTTTATCATCTTCAGGTTTCATAACAGTAGTTACAAAGAATTTTTCAAGTTCAATACCAAATTCTTCAAAATCGCTAGCAAGTAGATTTTTAAGTTCTTCACTAAACTCATTTAAATGACTATCAATTTCAAATATACTTATTTCATTTTTATTAATAATTTTAGCAATATAAGATTTAACTTTAACAAGTATAAATGAACTAAAGAATTCATCAATATTTTCCCCGTCAAAATTATCTTTAATACCAACCAATTTTAATAATAGTTTTCTTGAATCAACTACTTTAAATCTCATTTCTCCACAAGCACCTATTTGTATAGGAAACTTATATGTTGGTTCTAAAAATTCTATTTTACTACTAGTACCCCATCTTGATGATTTAATAGATTTATCTATAAAATATACTTCACAATGAAATGGACTTTTACCACCTGTAGGTAAATTAATTAAATTTCTAAGTAGTGGTATGTTATTTGTTTCAAGTGTATATCTTCCTGAACCAAATAAGTCTAATGCCTTTCCATCCTTATAAAGTATAGCTTCCTGTGATTCATGTACAATTAGTTGACTACTTGTATTAAAATCAGTTTTAGGATACTTCCATACAATATTTTCATCATCTTTCTCTTTCTTTATTATTTCAAATAAAGCCATAATATTCACCTTTCCTTTTCTATATTATTCTTTCTCTAATACTTCAACATAATCTTTATTATCAAATTTACCACATATCCAACCATTAACTTCAAAATTTGTTTCTATATTATACCATATTTCACATAATCCATTTGAACCCTTTTTACTATCAAGAACATCATATATTTCATCTTTTCTAACAGTTCCTTTTTCATAACTATAAACATCATCATTACTTCTTATATTAATATGATCAACAATTACTTTAATTTGATCTATTGATGTATTTCTATCATTTGATTGATTGGGAAGTGGTGAAGTATTTATAATAACACTAATTATTCCTATTATAATTGGTAATATGTAGAAGAATATATTTAATACTTTTTTATCCTTTGGTATATAGTTTTCAGTAAACTCTTTATTGTTTTTTAATATTTCTTCTTTTTCTTCTTTAGTAACAACAAGCGGTACTTCTTTAATTCCCCAAGAAGGCTTCATAAATAATAGTGCAATATTAAGTAAGATTATAATATATGTAACAAATGTAGCTGTATTACCAAAGTTATGAAGTTTTAAAATAAATAATAATTCTAAAAACACATTAACTATATACATATATTTAGATACTTTATTTGATTTTCTACTAGCAAATCCTAGAAAAAATGCAATCGCAGTAATTATACTAACTAATAATTGATATGAAAAAAAATTTTTACCTTCACTAATTAAACTATAATTTTCCCCAAGATAATTATAATAACAATATCCACCATTTAAAAGAAGCATGCATCCTGCCATCATAGCAGATAACACAAATGTAATTATTATATATGGAGTTGAACACTTATCTCTTTTTTCTAAAACATCATATCTTTTAGATAATTCTTCTTGTTTTTCTCTTTCTTCTTCAAGCATCATTTGTTTGAATTTTTGATACATATCACTATCTATATCAGTAGATTTCTTATTAATGATTTTTCCTACTGCTGTAATTAAATCTTGCATAGAACCAACTTTATCTATACATAGTGCTTGTAACATTGAAAACTCTTCTGGTAATTCATAAGCATCCATCTTACTATAAACTGGAATCAATACTTTTTTCTTTTTATTTTTTATTAAGTCTAAGTATCTACTCCATTCATTTTTAACCCATACTGAATTTAAATTATCAGCATTAGTACCTACTACTAACATAACTTTTGAACTATTAAGTGCTGAAAAGATATAAGGTTCATATTCTTCACCAAGTTTATCAGCAAGAGTAATTCTAGCAAAGAAAACTTTATAATTTAAATCAGTTAACTTATTATATATATCTTGAGCAATAACACTATCAGGGGTTCTATCTCCATTTATATCTCCTTCTTTATAACAAATAAAGATATCATAATCTTCTTCGTTATTAGAAATTTCAAGTGCTTTCTTTTGAATATTACTAATAGTTTTTGCTTCTTCTTTATATATGTTTAATGCTTCTCCATAAGCTTTACTAATTATTATTTTATAATCAGGATCAGTTAAAACAGATTCATACTTTGTTCTATGACAAGTAATCATTTTCTTTTTAGTTTTAGGATCATCTACATATTCAACACCATATCTACAAAGTATTAGTCCCCAATGAGCTTCTAATTGATTTTCATCTATTTCAAGTATAGTTTCATATACACCATATGCTTTATCAAATTCATTTGATAGCCTTAAATTATTAGCTCTATTATATAAATTTAAAAGTTTTTCATTATCAACACTTGGTAGAGTCATAGTACTTTTACAATATAAACATTTACCTATATTACTACCTTCAACTACTTCTATATCTCCACCACACATCTTACATTTAAAGACCATTGTTACTGCCTCCATACTAAACATATTTTACCATAGATACATTTATACTTCAATTATAACTAAATGAAATTTTACTATTTATGTTGATTTTTTCTTTCTTCTAATATTGTATCCATAAGTTCTGAAAAGCCATAGAACATATCTTCAGCTATCCACATTAAATCTACTTTTTGATAATCTATACACTCATACATAAAATCACTTATATCAGCACAACTATATTTAAAATGCAATTTATAAATATTTTCATAATTAACATGCTGATAATACTGTTCAATTAAATCAATTAAATATTTTTGAGCTTCTTCCTTAATACCTTTATCTTCACATATATTCACAATAGTACTTAATGAACATATTGTTTTTTGAAATAAACTTCTTATTTTCATATTTAATCACCTAACTACTAAATAACATAAATGATTAACAAAGTAAATAGAATTTAATAATAAAATATTTTTACAATAAAAAGCAAGTCAGACGCATCCGACTTGCTCAGGTAGGATCCGAAAATACACTACCGCCATTCACAATTATAATATATCATATTTATATAAATTATTCAATTATTTTATTAATTTTTTACATATTTACGTAATTTTTCCAATTTTAATTTCAGATCAGTATGAATAACTTGACTATAAATATTAAATGGAATATTATTTCTAAATTCTTCTACAATATTTTCATATTCATTTATAAAGCGATTTAATTCTGTTTTAGTTATTCCATATTTTTTCAATAATAATACAATTATCAAAATATAATCAGTTATGGTACTAAAGTCTACATTTAAACATTTCACTTCATTTTCTATATACTCACATAAAGTACAATCAACATTACTATCTTTAAAACGCACATCAAAAACAACGTCATTATGTGCTACAGAATTTCTTAATGATTTAATTAAGTACATTATTTTTTCAGGGAATTTTGCGTTAGTATCATATGAAAGACTTAGCTTCATTTCCTTAACTATTTTCTTCCTAACATCAAACTCTAAACTTTTTATCAAATCAGCAAATATTCCTAAAGTTATAATTTCAAAAATTCCCCAAATTGGTACATGTCTATCCTTTGAATAAAAATGAGTAACTATTTTATTGTTACTATTATAACTTCTTGATAAAGCAGAATAAATATTATTCTGAACATTTAATCTATGTTTCATTTTTTCTTTATAATCTTTAGATTTAATACTATTTCGGTAATCTGTCATTCCTTTTTCATAAATTTCATTAAATTCGTCTGTTTTGTATTCTTCAACTAGAATTTGTAAAACAATATTTTTTGAAATTGTTTCTATTAACATTAATTGTGGATATAACAAACTTTTTAATTTAGAATCAAAATTAACGACTGAAACTATTTCATTAAATTCCATGAAATTTATTCTATTTTGTGGGTTATTTATATATCTATAACCCTTATAGCCATGATAGTATCCCATATTTATTAAATTTCTTTTATCTTTAGAACCATTTATAATCATATTATGGTTCTCTCTCAAATATTTCATAAGTGCATTCGTTGTTTTAATTTTCATATTTGTTCTCCATTAATATAGATTTTCTCAATATTATATCATTTTTATTTTATTAATACCATACACTTTTACAAATTTCAAATATTAATTAAAATGCTTTATTTAAATTTAAGTATTCTTTATCATTAAATGGAAAACTTATTTTATCATAATTATCATTATAATCTTGAAATAATTTATTAATTTTTGATAATTCTTCTCTATTCTTATTTTCAATAAAACCACCTAAATAGAAATAACCAACATTATATATATAATATGGTTCTCCATATTCAAATGAAAGATTATCGCAATCATTAAAATAATGAATCTTTCTAATATAATACTTAACAAGTATTTTTTTATCATTAAGTAGTTCTAAATCTTTAATATTATCTATTTTAATATATTTAACACATTCATTTTCTAAATATTTAACATATATAAAGTGATATAAATATACACTTTCTTTATCATTTTTAAATATATCTTCATACTCATTTTTATTAATTAAAAAATAATTTTTATCTTTAAGAATCATAAATATATCACCAATACTTTCTATAACTATTAAATAGCTTAATAAACAGCAAAATAAATTAAATATACAATAAAATATTTTCTTATTGCGATAATAAATCTTCTTCTAATCTCTTTTCTATGTCTTCAATACTTGGAAGAGTATTTTCTAAAAATTCAGGTATTTCCGACAAAATTTTATATTTACTTACACCAATAGGTTTATTAATATCTTTTAATGCTAATTCAGCAGTCACTCTTTTTTTATCTTTGCAAAGTAATATTCCAAAAGTAGGATTATCATTTTTATCTTTAATATATTTATCAACTGCACTCAAATAGAAATTAAGTTTACCTGCATATTCTGGCTTAAATTCAGTTGTCTTTAGTTCTATTACAACATAACTTTTTACTTTCAAATTATAGAACAACAAATCAATATAATAATCTTCATTTTCTATTTTCAAATGATATTGTCTGCCAACAAATGCGAAACCATTTCCTAATTCTAACAATAACTTAGTTATATTAGCAGTTAGCTCTCTTTCAATATCTAATTCTTTTAAATCTTTATCAGCAGTTATAAAGTCAAATATATATGGATTTTTTAATAATTCTTTTAAATGTTCATTATTTGGAGATGGTAATGTTTCATCAAAATTAGTAATTTTATTTTCTAATAACGCTTGTCTTTCATATAATTTGCTTGCAATTTGATGAATTATAATAGGTCTAGACCAACCATTTTGAATAGACTCCTTAATATACCATTTTCTTTGTACTTTATCTTTTACTTGATCCATTATAGTTGTTATAGAAGACCAAGGCAATTTTGCAACATCATGTTGCAAAAATTCATCATTATCAAATTCTGATGCAAACTTTTGCATATATCTTAAATTTCTTGCAGACATACCTTTTAATGTGGGAAATTCAATTTTTAGATCCCTTGCTAATGCGTCAATAAAAGATGAACCCCATTTATTATTCTTAATCAACTTTAAACCTATATTATAATACATTAAAATCAAATCTTTATTAGCATTTTCTACTATTTTATTTCTAGTAACAATTAAAGTTTTCTTAATACTATTTAATACTTCAAAATATTTGTCATTATTTTCTAACATATATTTCCCCCTTTTAATTTTTCTTTAATAATATGGTTTTTATCATACAATATTAATTTTCAAATATCAATAGAACTTTACAAAAATTTTAATTATTTTTTTATAATGAGAGAAGAACTTTCCTATAAGAAAAAAAGAAAACGCATTAAGCATTTTCTTCATTATCATTTATTGCTTCTACTGTTTCTTCATTTTTATCATCTGTTAAGAATTTTTCTTCTAAAACTTCAGCAGCATCATCATCTAATAATTCGTTTTTAAGAATTACTTCAATGTTATTATATTCTTTAGCACCAGTTCCAGCAGGAATTAGTTTACCAAGAATAACGTTTTCCTTAAGTCCATGTAACATATCACATTTACCACGAGTTGCAGCATCAGTTAAGATTCTTGTAGTTTCTTGGAATGAAGCAGCAGATAAGAATGAATCAGTTTCAAGAGATGCCTTAGTAATACCAAGCATAACTGGTTTTCCAGTAGCTGGAACTCCACCTGCTAAAATAACAGGTTTATTTATTTCAGCAAATTCTCTTAATGGAACTGCAAGTCCTTCGATAAGGTTAGTATCTCCTGGATCAATAACTTTAATCTTAGTAATCATTCTTCTAACAACAGTTTCAACATGTTTATCAGAAACATCAACACCTTGACTCTTATAAACTTTTTGAATTTCTTTTAAGATATATCCTTGAACAGTTGTTGGATCAGTAACAGCAAGTAATTCTTTTGGTGAAATACTTCCCTCTGTTAATGGATCTCCAGCATTTACCATATCACCCTTTTCAACTCTTAATTTAGCGTTGTATTGAGTAACATGTTCACGAGTTTCAACATCATTTGTAATATATATCTTAAATCTATTATTTTTATCATCAGTAATCTTAGTAATTTTACCATTAATTTCAGCAATTGTTGCTTTTGCTTTTGGTATACGAGCTTCAAATAACTCTTCAACTCTTGGAAGACCTTGAGTGATATCAGCAGCAGATGCAACACCACCTGTATGGAATGTACGCATTGTTAATTGTGTACCTGGTTCACCGATTGATTGAGCAGCCATAATACCTGCAGCTTCACCAACTTCAACAACATTACCAGTTGCAAGGTTAAGACCATAACATTTTTGACAAATACCATTAGGACATTTACAAGTAAGAACACTTCTAATTTCCATTTTAGTAATTCCAGCTTTTTCAATCTTGTCAGCTATTCTTTCAGTGATTAAAGCACCTTTATCAATAAGTACTTCCTTAGTTTCAGGATGTAATACTTTTTGATTAGAATATCTACCAACAATTCTATCTCTAAAGCTTTCAATAACGCTTCCACTCTTTTCATCAGTGAATGCTTCAACTTCAATACCTTGAATAGTTCCACAGTCTTCTTCTTTAACAATGATATCTTGTACTACATCAACTAAACGTCTTGTTAAGTATCCAGCATCTGCAGTCTTAAGTGCTGTATCAGCTGTACCTTTTCTAGATCCGTGTGTTGATAAGAAGAATTCTTGAACGTCTAATCCTTCACGGAATGAAGCAAGAATTGGAATTTCTACTTGACCACCATCTGGTTTAGCCATAATACCACGCATACCAGCAAGTTGACCTAATTGGTTAGCAGAACCTCTGGCTCCAGAATTAATAATCATTGAAAGTGGATTTTCTACATCTTGTTTTAATATATCACCAAGTTTACCTTGTACATTAGTAGTAGCATCAGTCCATAATTTAATAACTTTATTATGTCTTTCTTCATCAGTTATAAGACCACGTTTAAATTGTTTATTAATCTTTTCAATAGTAGCGTTAGTTTCCTCTATAATTGTTTCTTTTTCATGGTTAACTGGAATATCAGAAAGTGAAATAGTTATACCAGACTTAGTACTATATTTAAATCCTATATCTTTTAGTTTATCTAAGAATATAGAAGTTTCAGTTGTTTTATATCTCTTAAATATTTGAGCAATTATTTTTCCTAAATCCTTTTTAATTAAGGCAGGAACACATGGCATTTTAGCTACTTCTTCAGGTAAGTTTTTACCTTTTTCAATAAAGAATTTATCTGGAGTCATAACTTCAATGTTTTCTTTACTTCCTTCTTCAACATATGGATAAGTATCTGGGAATATTTCATTAAATAAAATCTTACCAGCAGTTGTTACTAAATATTTATCTTTTTGTTCATCAGTCCATACTTTATGTTTGAATTCTTTAGTTGGAATACAAATTCTTGTATGAAGTGTTATTTCACGTCTTTCATAAGCCATTAATGCTTCATTAGGATCTTTATATGCTTTACCTTCATTTGGTTCACCAGGTAATTCTAATGTTAAATAGTAGTTACCAAGAACCATATCTTGTGATGGAGTAACGATTGGTTTTCCATCTTTAGGGTCAAGTATATTATTAGCACCTAGCATTAATAATCTTGCTTCAGCTTGAGCTTCTTCACTAATTGGAATATGGATAGCCATTTGATCACCATCAAAGTCTGCATTAAATCCGCTACAAACAAGTGGGTGTAATCTAAGAGCTTTTCCACCAACAAGAACTGGCTCGAATGCTTGAATTGAAAGTCTATGTAATGTAGGAGCACGGTTTAATAATACTGGATGTTCTCTTATAACATCTTCAACTACATCCCATACTCTTTCATCTTGAACATCAATAATCTTTTTAGCAGCTTTAATATTATGTGCAATACCTCTTTCAACAAGTTGTTGCATTACATATGGTTTGAATAATTCAAGAGCCATATCTTTTGGTACACCACATTGATACATTTTAAGACTAGGTCCAACTACGATAACTGAACGACCACTATAGTCAACACGTTTACCAAGTAAGTTTTGTCTAAATCTACCTTGTTTACCTTTTAACATAGAAGATAATGATTTAAGTGGTCTATTACCTACACCTGAAACACTTCTTCCACGTCTTCCATTATCTATTAATGCATCTACTGCTTCTTGAAGCATACGTTTTTCATTTTGAACAATGATAGTTGGTGCTTCAAGTTCTAATAATTTTTTAAGACGATTATTTCTATTAATAATTCTTCTATATAAATCATTTAAGTCAGAAGTAGCAAATCTACCACCTGGAAGTTGAATCATTGGTCTTAAATCTGGTGGAATAACTGGAAGTACATCTAGTATCATCCATTCAGGTCTATTACCACTTTCAAGGAAAGAATTTAGACAGTCAAGTCTCTTAACTAATCTAATTTTCTTTTGTCCTTGTGCTTTTTCAACATCTTTCTTTAATTGTTCTACTTCTTTTTCTAGGTCAACTTCAGCAAGTAATTCTTTAATTGCTTCAGCACCCATACCTACTTTGAATCCATCACCATATTTTTCATAATATGCTCTGTATTCTTTATCACTTAATGTTTGTTTCTTAGCAAGAGGAGCAATTCCTGGATCAAGAACTATATAACTTACAAAGTATAATACCTCTTCTAGTTCTCTTGGACTTATATCAAGAACAAGTCCCATCTTAGGAGGAGTTCCTTTTGCATACCAAATGTGGCTAACAGGACAAGCTAGTTCAATATGTCCCATTCTTTCTCTACGTACTTTAGAACGTGTTACTTCTACACCACATCTATCACAAATAACATTTTTATATCTTAATCTTTTATATTTTTTACAACTACATTCAAAGTCTTTTGTTGGACCAAATATCTTTTCACAGAAAAGTCCATCTCTTTCAGGGTTTAAAGTTCTGTAGTTAATAGTTTCTGGTTTCTTAACTTCACCATAAGACCATTCTCTTATTTTTTCAGGAGAAGCTATACTAATACGAATTCCATCAAAATCGTTAACTTCCATCATTATTCTTCACCCCTTTCATAAGCATCATCTTGAAAGTCATCAAGACCATACTCTTCTTCATATTCTAAATCTTCATCAGTTGGTTCAACGTCGTCGAATTCTTCATCATCTTCGTCTTTCACATCTTCATAATCAGATTCAGGAATATCTTCTTCTTCGTGTTTTCCTATTTCTTCAATTGAAACAGGAGCATCATCTTTATCTTCTTCACTTTCTAAATCTTTTATTTCTTTTAAAGATCCATCTTTACTTACTATTTGAATATCAAGTCCTAAAGCTTGGAATTCTTTAATTAATACTCTAAATGATTCTGGAACACCTGGTTCTGGAATTGGTTTACCTTTAACAAGTGCTTCATATACTCTAACTCTTCCAACTACATCATCTGATTTAATTGTAAGAACTTCTTGTAAGATATGAGCAGCACCATATGCATATAATGCCCAAACTTCCATTTCTCCAAATCTTTGACCACCAAATTGAGCTTTTCCACCAAGTGGTTGTTGTGTAACCATACTGTATGGTCCTGTTGCTCTTGCATGAATCTTGTCATCAACCATATGTACAAGTCTTATCATATACATGACACCAACTGATACTCTCTTATCGAATTTTTCACCAGTTTTACCATCATATAACCAAGTCTTATAGTCAGGATCAAGTCCAGCTTCAGCTACTTCCTCTTGAATATCTTTTTCAGTAGCACTATCAAATATTGGAGTTGCATAATGTACACCAAGTTTCTTACCAGCCATACCTAAGTGTAATTCTAGTATTTGCCCTAAGTTCATACGAGAAGGAACACCTAGTGGGTTTAAGATAACATCAACTGGAGTACCATCTGGTAAATATGGCATATCTTCTGATGGAAGAATTAATGAACAAACACCTTTGTTTCCATGACGTCCAGCCATTTTATCTCCAACTTGAATCTTTCTCTTCTTAACAATATATACACGAACTACTTTTGAAACACCAGCAGGTAATTCATCAGAATTTTCTTTAGTAAATATTTGAACATCATGTACAATACCAGCACATCCATGACTAACACGAAGTGATGTATCTCTTACTTCACGAGTCTTTTCACCAAATATTGCATGTAATAATTTTTCTTCACTTGATAATTCTTGCATTCCTTTTGGAGTAACTTTACCAACAAGAATATCATTTTCTTTAACTTCAGTACCAATTCTTACGATACCATTTTCATCTAAATTCTTACGAGCATCTTCACTAATATTTGGAATATCTCTTGTGAATTCTTCTGGTCCTAGTTTAGTATCACGACATTCAATTTCTTTCATTTCAATATGAACAGATGTAAGAACATCATCACGAACTATTCTTTCATTTAGAATAACAGCATCTTCATAGTTATAACCATTGTAAGTCATGAATGCTACAACTAAGTTTTTACCAAGTCCAATTTCTCCCATATCAGTAGAAGGTCCATCAGCGATTATTTCACCTTTATGAACTTGTTCACCTTTATGAACAATTGGTCTTTGATTATAACATGTTTCATTGTTACTTCTTTGATAACTAATAAGTTCATAAGTATGCTTTTCAGTAGCACCTTTTACTATAATCTTTTTAGCATCAACATATTCAACTACGCCATCAATATCTGATACTACAGAACATCCAGAATCTCTAGCAATAGCTGCTTCAACTCCAGTTCCTACAATAGGAGCCTCAGTAATCATTAATGGTACAGCTTGTCTTTGCATGTTTGCACCCATTAGTGTTCTGTTAGCATCATCATGTTCCATAAATGGAATCATACTTGTTGTAACAGATACTATTTGTGATGGTGAAACATCTATATAATTAACTTTTTCTTTAGCAACTATCATGTTATCACGATTAAATCTTACAGGAACAGTTGCATCAGTAATATATCCATCTTTATCAACATCAATTGTCGCTTGACTGATATAATAATCTTCTTCTTCATCAGCAGTCATGTAAACTATTTCATCAGTAACTTTACAATCAACTACTTTTCTATATGGAGTCATTATAAATCCATATTCATTAATTTTAGCATAACTTGCTAATGATGTAATAAGTCCGATGTTTTGACCTTCTGGAGTTTCTATTGGACAAATTCTACCATAGTGTGATGGATTAACATCACGAACTTCCATACCAGCTCTATCCCTTGATAAACCACCTGGACCTAGAGCACTAAGTCTACGTTTATCATTAAGTTCTGATAATGGGTTAATTTGTTCCATGAACTTAGAAAGTTGACTACTACCAAAGAATTCTTTTAAAGCAGCAGTTATTGGTCTTATATTAATTAATGACTTAGGAGTAACTGCATCTATCTCTTGCGTAGACATCTTATCTCTAATTTGTCTTTCCATACGAGCAACACCAATTCTAAATTGATTTTGAATTAATTCTCCTACTTGTCTTACACGTCTATTACCTAAGTGATCTATTTCATCAAATTTACCAATACCATATAATAAACATATATAATATGATAATGAAGCATAAACATCACTTATAGTAAGTCTCTTAGTATCTATTGTTTGATCATTACCTATAACTTTAACAATCTTAGTTTCATCTTCAGGACTATATACTAGTATTTCTTGTATTTTATTATAAGTATCTAATTCTTCATTTATAGTTACTTCTTTTACACCATATCCATTTGCGAATATTGGCTTTAATTCTTCAAGTAACTCTTTAGTTATTAATGTACCTTTTTTAGCCTTAACTTCTCCATCAACAACAATATCTTGTGCTATTTTAACATTTAAAAGTCTATCAATAACATTTAATTTCTTATTGAATTTGTATCTACCAACTTTACCTAAATCATATCTAAATTTATCAAAGAATCTTACGATTAATTGATTCTTAGCTGAATCTAATGTAGCTGGTTCGCCTGGTCTTAACTTTTCATATATTTCAATTAATGCTTCATCAGTATTCTTAGTAGAATCTTTTTCTAAAGTATTAATTAAATATTCATCTTGACCAAATAAATTAAGTATTTCTTCATCACTAGATAAACCTAATGCTCTAAGTAATGTAGTAACAGGAACTTTTCTTGTTCTATCAATTCTTACATATAAAATACCTCTTGCATCAAGTTCATACTCTAACCAAGTACCTTTATTAGGTCTAACTTCACTTGAAATGATATTTCTACCACTCTTATCTACTTCATTTTTGTAGTAGCAAGATGGTCCCATTACAAGTTGTGAGTT
>OIZL01000324.1_pt1 | contig 37779 bp, 33 predicted proteins | sample 1588541 | NCBI WGS metagenome assembly OIZL01 (sample SAMN03283285) | human gut metagenome | biome: human-associated habitat; material: feces | host: Homo sapiens | place: Peru | collected 2012 | reverse complement strand
CGGTACGCACGGTGGTGTGAGAGGCCGGGGCTATTCAGGCCCCTCCTACTCGATTTCTGCGTGATATCAGGGAATCAAAACGACCTTGGAGGCGGCTTGCGTACGCATCAGCTCAAAGCCGGTTTCAAATTCCTCCAGCGGCAGGACCTTTGTAATAACGGCCTTGAGGTTCAGCCGGCCCGCCTTGGCGAGGGAGAGCACATTGCGCCACGATTCCTGATTGTAGCCCATGTGACCGCGAATCGTGATGGACTTAAAGGCGAATTCATCCAGCCGCCCGTCATAGTTCCGCGCGCTCATGCCGATGCGGATGATACGGCCTTCGTTCTGCGTGACCTGAATGGCCTGCTTTGTCACGATTGGCGCACCGGCCGCATCGATGACCAGCTCGACACCGAATTCACCGACGATGTGCAGAATATCGTCCACAAGGTTTTCGCTTTCGTCCGAAACGAGGCAATGTGTTGCGCCGAGCTGCTCTGCAATGGCGAAACGCGTCGCCTTGTCGCTCGACATACCGACCGCGATGATGTTCGTTGCGCCTGCGATCGCCGCCATATGGATGGACATCAGGCCGAGCGCGCCGACACCGAATACGACGACGGACTCTCCGGCGTGGAGGCAGCCCTCCTGAATGACGGCTTTGTAGCCGTTTGCGGCAGGCTCCAGCATGGTTGCTTCTTCAAACGAGAGGTTTTCCGGAATGGGATAGAGGCAGTTGGGATAGATATTCAGAATGCTACCGGGGATTTTTACGTACTCGGCAAAGCCGCCGTCCACATCGCAGCCGATGCAGAGCCGGTGAGCGCAGTTCACAAAATCGCCGCGTGAGCAGGCGGGACAAACGCCGCAGGCACCGCCGGTGTTTTCGGAAACGACCTTGTCGCCGAGCTTCCAGCGCGGGGAAACGCGGCTGCCCATTTTTGCGATGGTCCCGACGAATTCGTGACCCATGATCAGCGGCATTCGGCCCTGCGGCGGAAGCACGCCGTAGAAGGTGTGCAGATCGCTGCCGCAAATGCCGCAGGCGGTCACTTTGAGCAGAATGTCGCTGTCGCCAATCTCTGGCACGGGGACCTCCCGCAGCTCGGATTTGCCGCGTTCATAAAGCACGACGGATTTCATGTTCATAAATTTTCCTCCTTATATGTCTGATGGTGCTTCCCGCCCGTCCGGCCGGTTCTGCCGCGCCGGACGGGCGCGTTTGTCAGGATAAGAGCGTCCGCGCTTCTTTGCGCTTAATCTTGATCGCTTCAATGAGATCAATCAGCAGGATGGAATAATAAAACGAAACGACCTTTTGAAAATCGTCGAGATTGATGTCGTATTGCTCCTTGATTTGGCGAATGCGATAGGCGACGGTGCTTTTGTGCAGAAAAAGATTGTGCGCCGTTGCTGAAAGCGATTTATTCGTCAAGATATACTCCCGCAGGGTTTTGTAGTTTGCCTTGTCGGGCGAGGTATCGTTTGCCAGAATGTTGAGCAGCTCCGAGTCGCAGTAGGAATAGAGCAGCTCCGGCTCGGTCCAATGTGTACCGGAGAGAACGAGATCGTAGAACTTGTAATCGTTGCAGCGGACGATGGCACTTTCGACACCGAGACACTCTATGATTTTCTGAATCCGCTCCGTTTGCAGAAAGACGGCTTTGAGGTCGTTAATGTTAGAAAACGCCTCACTGAGAATTCCGGAGATCCGGTATTTTTTGAATTCCTGCACAAGAAAGTCCTGCTTTTCCTGAAAAACATTCCAGTCCTTCTGCTGGTTCAGCAGCAGTATCACATTTCTCCGATAATAGAAGCAGATCGAATTAACAAAGAGATTTCGGAAGAATTCGAGCAAATATCCGTCGGAATTTGAGCCGAAATCATACTTTTTTAGAGAAATATTCAGAAGTACAACGTCCTTGTAGGGGAACTCCTCGGGCAGGAACGTCGGTTTTCCCACGGCATCGGCGTCCAGCATATCGCCAAGCAGAGAGATTAGGTAGCGGCTCTTGCTGAAATGTCGCGGCGAGGAGGCCGACGGTTTGTTCTTGATGTAAAGCGGGAGAATCTCGCTCAGTATTCGGAACAGATCGACATCGATGCTTTGCAGCTTTTCAAAGGGAACGTCGTAGGTGTACAGCAGACCGAGATATTTCTCTCCGTCGAAGATCTTGGACAGAATGCGCCATTTGTCCGTGTTTGGATAGTGAACATAGTACGGCGCATTTGTTTTGAAATCCTTCCCGTAGTTGACACTCATATCAAAACAGTGCTGCTCGACGGAAAACTCCCGCGTTTGCAGCATGGACGCCCAGAGCGGGTCGTCAGGCGCGGCTGTCTTGGTACCGGAGATGGCAAGAATTTTTCGCCCTCCGGGGGAGCCGACGATCAGCGGAACGCCGAAAAAGCTGGCGGCGCTGTCAATCACGCTGGACAGCGTCTGCATCATCAGAAGCTGCGAATAGAAGCTGTTGGCCTCAATTCTTGCGCTGGTTTCCACGCTCAGAAAGGCAGACAGCTCCTCAACACACTGCCGAAGGTGTTCCTCAGAGTCGAATTCATAGATGACGTTGCTATTCGACTCCTTAGAAATTGTGTTAAAAAGGCGGTCATTCACGACTACGAGAAGAATGGCATTGCTGTTGCTCCGGCAGAGGATACTGATTTCGGACGACCAGTGGCCATAATACATGGTCGTCGGCTGAAGCTGACTCGTGGTGGAGATGGGCTGAATCGCGGAGATTGTCTGAACGGTGATGCTGCCGGCATGGCGGCGGGAATAACGATCTAAAATCGAAACGGCAGAAGCAGCCTTCATATGATGCCCTCCTTTTGGGTCGTCGCTTGTAATTCGGAACGGTTGCAGCGGGCATATCGCCGCGATATGGAGTTTGACGGTCCGCGCGGCGGCAGCGCTGCGCAGATTCCGTTATCTGAAAAGCAAATGTTGAAATGCACAATTCTGAAAATATTATAAACAAATAATTGTGGAAAATGTACGATAATTTTTGGACTGCAAGTAGAAGAATCGCCGTCATTTTTCAACCTGCGGCACGTAGGAATCAAAATTTGGACGTGGTAGAATATAGAAAACTTACGAGGCCGGTGAGCGGAGGGATGCGAATGGCACACTATGTTGTCGGAATCGATCGCGGAACCACGCAGATCAAAGCGGCGCTGATCGATGAGAGAGGCTGCATCACAAAGATGGTATGCCTGCCTTCTCCGCCGAATATTGCGGAGAAGCCGGGATACTTTGAACAGGATATGGATGCGATCTTTAACGAAACGGCCAAGGCGGTGCGCCGGCTTTTTGATGATACGCATCGCCCGGAGGAGGTTCTCGCGGTCGGTATCGCGGGGCAGGGGAACGGCATTTTCCTGCTGGACCGGCAGAACCGCCCTCTGATGAATGCGATCATGCCAATCGACGAGCGAGCGGCGGAGATTGCTCAAGCGGCAAAGGCATCCGGCCTTGCGGCGGCGCTGCGGGAAAGCAACGGCTTTGGCCTACCCGCCTGCTGCCCGTTGGCGCTTCTGCGCTGGCTGAAGGAGCAGCACAGGGAGATTTATGACAATATCGGAACGGTGCTGTTCTGTAAGGACTGGCTCCGCTATCGATTGACCGGCTGCCTCGGCACGGACAAGACTGATCCTTCCGGCGCGGGGCTCTTTGACCTTGCCAAGGGAGAATACGGCGAAGAGCTGTTTCGACGACTGGATATTGCGGAGATGTTTACGGCGCTGCCGCCGGCGCATGAATCGTCCGAGATTACGGGCTATGTGACAAAAGAGGCTGCGGCCCTGACGGGCCTCACAGAGGGAACGCCGGTCGTCTATGGTGCGCACGATATTGCTGCCGGTTCGCTCGGCACGGGCGGCTTGCAGGAGGGCGATGTTACACTGGTGGCCGGAACGATGGGTGTGTGCCTCGGAGTCCTGGACAAGCCGCGCATGGTTGGCGCGTACGGCACGACGCTCAACGGCATTGTCGCCGGAAAATGGCTGACGCACTATTCCACCCGCTCCTTCGGCCCGACGCTGCAATGGTTCATCGAGCTGCTTTGCACGCGGGAGCTGGAGCTGGCCAAGACGGACGGGCGGAGCGTGTTTGCACATATCGAAGAAACGATCGGCAGCCGCGGCCCGACGGATGTGCTGGTCCGGCCCTATCTGTTCGGCAGTATGACGGCGCGCGATCGAGGAGAGATTTTGAATTTGGCACCGGACCATCGGCGGGAGGATGTGCTGCTGGGCGTCTATCAGGGGCTGGCGTATTCCTTTGCGGAGGCACTGCAATGGTATGTTCAGGAATTGAACTGCAAGCGGGCGTATCTCTGCGGCGGTGGGGCCAACAGCCGTCTGTTCGGGCAGCTTCTTGCGGATGCTGCTGGTATTCCGATCTGTGCTTCTGCCGAGAAGGAGGAAACCTGCCGGGGCGCGGGCCTGTGCGCCTGGCTTGGATTGGACCGGGCGCAGGGGCTGCGCATTGCCGGACAGGTAAATACAAAGCAGGTATGGCAGCCGAATCCGGAATACTATGATGCGCATCAGCGAAATATGCAGCAGATCATTGCAATCAATCAAAGAGTTTGGAGGAAATAAGAGTGGAAAAAATACTGATGGTGGCCGATTGCGTCGTTACCGAGGCGCTTTACCGCAAATACTTCCCGGCAGCGTTTGCGGCGCATGAGGTTGAGGTCGTGGAGGATATGAAGGGCTACACGACCATTGATTTCCAGAAGCTGATGCTGGGAACGGAGCAGCGGGGCGCGGAGGCCTTCGAGGCCAATCCTGAGATCGTGGAAAAAATTCGGGAGGCGACCGTGCTGGTCGTACATATGTCGGTCATTAACCGTCAGGTCCTGGATGCCGCGGAGAAGCTCAAGACGATTTTTGTCTGTCGCGGCGGCTGTGACAATCTGAACATGGAGCTGATCAAAGAACGAGGCATCCGGCTGTTCAATGCAGCTTCCAGAAGCGCGGATGCGGTTGCCGACTATACGGTAGCGATGATGATTGCCGAAACGAAAAATATGATCCGTTCCGCCATTGCACTTGCCAACGGAAAATGGGAAAAGGAATTTTCCAACTTTGGTCATCACCACAACCTCGGAAGGCTGACGGTCGGCATCATCGGCTTTGGTGAGATCGGCCGGCGGGTTGCAAAGCGACTGGAGGGCTTCGGGTGCGGCGTGCTGGTGCATGACCCGTACCTTCCTGATGCGGAGGTCGAAAAGCGCGGCGGAACACCGGTGACGCTCGACCGGCTTTTACGCGAGGCGGATATCGTGACGCTTCACCTGCGCCTGTCCGAAAGCACGAAAAACTTCCTCGGCGAAGCAGAGCTGGGCAAGATGAAGAAAACGGCCTATCTTGTCAACACGGCGCGTTCCGGTCTGGTCGATCAGGAGGCGCTGATCGAGGCGCTGCGGCAGCACCGGTTGATGGGCGCGGCGCTGGATGTGTTCGATGTCGAGCCGCTTCCGGCGGACAGCGCGTTCCGGTCGCTGGATAATGTATCGCTGACGCCGCACATGGCGGGCGTGAGCTGCGATACGGTGGACATCGGCGTCGAGCTGATGGGCGAGGCATTTGCCAAGCACTTCGGCGCAATATAAAAACGAGGAGGATAGCGTATGCTGGTAACGATGAAGGAGATTCTGCTGCGGGCGAACAAGGGCGGCTATGCGGTCGCTGCGCCGAACGTCTGCTCGGAGCTGGACGCGAGAGGCGCTTTGGAGGCAGCAGAGGAGCTGAATGCCCCCGTGATTCTGGCAGTGGCCGGAAATGCACATCCGGATATGGTGTTCTTCGGACGGTATTTGACGGAGCTGTGCGCACGGTCAAAGGTTCCGGCGGCGATCAATCTGGATCACGGGACGGAATATGCGCAGGCGATCCGGGCCATTCGGGCGGGCTTTACCTCCATTATGATCGACCGCTCAACGCTTCCGTTTGAGGAGAACGTCCGCGAGGTTTCCGAGCTGGTTAAGGTGGCCCACAGTATCGGCGTAACGGTCGAGGCGGAGCTGGGACACGTCGGACAGGGCCAAAGCTATGACGACGACCGCGATGCCGGACTGACCGATCCCAATCAGGCGAAGGAATACATCGAACGCACCGGCGTAGACTGCCTTGCCGTCGCCATCGGTACAGCACACGGCGCTTATAAGGGCGTGCCGCATCTGGATTTTGCGCGATTGGAGAAAATTTCCCAAGTCGTCGGCGCGGATTATCCGCTCGTCCTCCACGGCTCGTCCGGGACAGGCAACGAGGCGCTTGCGAAGGTGTGTACAATGGGCATCAACAAGGTCAACATCGCCTACGACCTGATGAAGGCCGCGAACGATGCAGTGATCGAAGCCAGATTGGAGGGCAATGGCATTTATTCGGTCTGGGATGTCCTGAAAAAGGGCTATCGCGAGAAGCTGAAGCGGCAGATCGAGGTATTCGGCAGCGCCGGCAAGGCATGGACGGTGATTCCGGAGGGAATGCCTCGCGCCGATATCGTGATGGAAGAAAAATAGGAGGAAGAATATGCATTGCTTTGACTATTGCAGAAAGACAAAAATCTACTTCGGCGCGGGACGCGCGGCGGAGATCGGGAAAATTGCCGCCGGATTCGGCAGAAAAGCGCTCTATGTTACTTATGACGAAAAGACGGCAGAGTTGTTGCGGCTCGATGAAAAGATTCTTGCGCCGCTTCGTGCGGAGGGCATCGAGGTCCAAACGCATTACGGCGTAAAGTCGAATCCGACGCTCAGCCATGCCAAGCAGGTTCTCGGCGCGGCGCGGGATTTCCTACCGGACGTGATCGTCGCGGTGGGCGGCGGCAGCGTCATTGACGAATGCAAATTCATCTCCGCCTGCCTGCACTATGACGGCGAACCGTGGGATTTTCTGGAGGGAAAGGCCAGTGTGGGCGAGGTCACGCCGATCATTGCGGTCGTGACGATGCCTGCGACAAGCTCCGAGATGAACGACACCGCCGTTATCTCCAACGAGGAGCTGGAGCGCAAGGACAGCTTTGTTTCCGAAAAGCTGGTCCCGGCCGCAGCCCTGCTCGACCCGGAGTTTACCTATGGCATTCCGGTCCGGCAGACGGGCTACTCGGCAACAGACATCGTTTCCCATCTGCTGGAAGCCTACATTGTGCATCAAGAGCCGTTCGTCCCCATGCAGAATCGCTACTGCGAGGGCATGATCAAAACGATCATGGACTGCATGGATCGAATCCTGGAAAATCCGGGAGATCAGGACGCGCGGGCAATGTTTATGTGGGCCGCGACAAATGCGTGGAACGGCTTCTACGTCTGCGGCCTCGGTCAGGGCAACCCGGCGATTCATATCCTCGGCCATTCTTTGAGCGCGTTTTATGACACGCCGCACGGCGCGGCGATGGGCATTACCATCCCGGCGGTGTTCAAATACTACATGAACGAGCGCAAGGCGCGGTATGCCAGATTTGCACGGCAGGTGTTCGGGGTGGACGAGGACGACGATCTGCGCGCAGCGAAAAAGGGCTTGGAGCTGCTGACGCGTTGGATCCGCAGCACCGGCACGCCGACAAATTTCGCAGAGGCCGGCATCCCGACAGACCGGCTGGATGATTTGGCGAAGGACGCGCTGCAAACGGCCCGTGCATGGGGCGTCGGCGACCTGTATACCGAGCAGATCTGCCGCGATATGTTCAACTACTGCCTGTAAAAAGCAATTGGGACCTACGGACAGCACCGCCTCACACAGACCGGTGCAGTCCGATTAAAAAACGAATCGATCAAGCGGAAAATCAGGATGCTGCCGCAAGCGGGAGCCGTGCGGCAGCTTGAAAAAGAGAGGAGGCGACCGGCTTCCGAACCATAGAAACATGAACAAAAGGAAAATGGAAGGAGAAAAACAAAATGAAAAAACTTTTTGCACTGATCCTTGTATTGGCACTGGTCCTTGGCATGGCGGCGTGTGCGGCAAACCCCGCGCCCACGGATGCCCCCGCTCCCGCAACTTCGGAAAACAGCGATAAGACGGAGAACACCGGCAATGTGAATGTCAACGCGGACGCTTTTGACGAATATACCCGCCCGCGTATTGTTACCGACCGCCCGCTGCGCGTTGCGCACATGGTGGAGGTCCTCGACACCGGCGCAGCCGACCGCTCTGCTCATCAGATGAAGATCGAAGCAGCGCACAGAGGCTGGGACCTGTACATCAACAATTACGGCAATGCCTCCGCCTTCCCCGATGCCTTCCGTAAGATGATCGCCGACGATTACGACGTAATCATCCTGCACTCCGTCAACTCCATCGCCTCGAACAAGGAGCTGATCGCGGAGGCCAGAAATGCCGGTATCGGTGTCTACTGCAATGATACGCAGGTCGTTTCCGGCTGCATCGGCGCTGCCGCAATGCCCAACGGCGTTGCTTCCATGGAAATGTTCTACCGCGTTGCAAGCGACTATCAGTACGACCTTAACAACGCAATTATCTACCAGGCCGGCACGCAGCTCAACTGCGAAAGAACCTATCCCATCAAGGCTCTGAGCGACGGCGTTGTTTATCCGAACATCAACAACATCGTTTGGGAGGATCTTTCTCCGTTCAACGCGACCTATCAGCAGACCGTGTATGAGTGGACGCAGACTTGGCTGATCCAGTACGGCGATGAGATCGACTGGATCATGACCGGCTGGGATGCCTGCGGCGAATCCTGCGCCGAGGCCATCATTCAGGCGGGCGACCCGCACGGCGAAAAAACGTTCGTCACCGGTATGGACGGCGATGCGCTGGCTTATAGCTACATCCGCAATAACACGCCCTATAAGTACACCTATTCTCAGCCGTTCGAGCTGTATACCCACAATATCTGCGAGCTGGTCGAGCAGGTCCAGGTGAAGGGCCTGAACCCCGGCGACGAGGGCTGTTCCATCAGCTATGTTGGTCAGACGATCTATGCCACCGGCATCGTTACCGGCCCGTCCAACTGCCCGGATGTCGGCGCGAACATCCATTCCGTGTTTGACTACTACGGCGGCAACCCCAACGACCCCGACGCATGGTACAACTGGGACGACGGCGTTGGTATCTACACGCTTGGCGAAGCAGCAACCGAATAATACACAAGAAACAATAATCGGAACCAGAACACAAGTCATTCCTCCAAGCGCAGCAGCGGCGCCCTTGCCGCAAAGGACAATATTGCCGCAGGAGCGCCCTCCTGCTGCGCGCAAATTTGGGCTGACAAGGTATCTGAGCAAACCGTGCTTTCCCCGCCGCTGGCGGGGAGCGTTTCAGAACGGGAATCCGGGAGGCGAAGGAAAGTGCAAGAGAAATCCTATATCAAGATTAAAAACCTGACGAAGGTTTTTTCCGGTGTTGCGGCGAATGACAATATCTCCATCGACATCAACGAAAAGGAAGTCCTGACCATTATCGGCGAAAACGGTGCGGGAAAGAGTACCTTTTGCAAGATGCTGACGGGAGTCTATCAGCCGGACGGCGGAAGTATTGAAATCGATGGAAAAGAGGTCCGGTTCCATAACGCGATGGAATCAACGGAGGCCGGCATCGGCATGGTGTATCAGGAGAGAAACCTGATCGGCTATCTGACCGGGGCGCAGAATATCTGCTTCGGGCTGGAGTCGAAAAAGGGTGTGCTGATTTCGGAGAAGGAGTCTATGCAGCGGGCGCTGGCCGTGCGGGACAAGCTGGGGCTTTCTGTGCCGCTGGATGTCCGCGTGGACAGCCTTGGCGTCGGCGAGCAGCAGCTCATTGAGATTATGCGGGCCTTTTCCTCCAATCCGAAGCTGCTGATCCTTGACGAGCCGACCTCCTCGCTGGGCGAAAAGGAGATCAAGCCGTTTTTGAATTTTATCAAGGATCTGAAAAACAGAACCAATATCTCTGTGATTTTTATCTCCCATAAGATCGAGGAGGTCTTTGAGATCGCGGACAAGATTGCGGTCTTTACCGACGGCAAATGTACCTTGCAGAAAAAAGCGTCCGAAACGACGCAGGATGAGTGCATCACCGCGATGCTTCGTACCGATAAGGTAAAGCCGATCGAAGTACCTGAAACTGACTTTTCTGCATCGAGGGTCGTCCTGGATGTTGATATAGACGACGCAAAATATGACAACCGGGAGCATAGCATCCATTTTCAGTCCCATGCGAGCGAGATTGTTGGCGTGTACGGACTGGTCGGCGCGGGACGGACGGAGTTTGCTGAGGTTATGTTTGGGCTGCGCCGCGCAGAGCATTTTTCCTATGCGTTCGACGGGAAAAAGCTGTCGGCCAATATTCCGGCGGCCAAAATGCTGTCTGAGGGCATGATCCTAATCCCGGAAAAGCGCATCAACGGTATTTTTTCCTCGATGTCGATCACAAAAAATGTTTGCAATCTATTCCTAAAGCGAAAGCTGTCCAATTGGCTGAGACTCGTGGACTTTAAGAAGGCCCGCGCCTTCAGCCGGGAAGTCTGCAAAAAGAATCTGGTGAAATATCAAAACACGGAGCAGGCCATTATGGAGCTGAGCGGCGGCAATATTCAGAAGATCATCATCGGCCGCTCAATCGAGTTGGAAAACATCAAGCTGCTGATTTTGGACGAGCCGACGACGGGTATGGACATCGGCGCGAAGAACGAGGTGTATCAGCACCTGCGGAAGCTGGTTGCGGATACGGATATTTCGATCATCTTTATCTCCTCCGAGTTGGATGAGCTGATGTCCGTCTGTGATAAGCTGTATGTTTTTTCCGGAGGAAGCACTGCCGGGGAGTTTCTGCGAAAAGACTTCGATAAGGCGGCGATTATCGAATGTGCGATCAAGGAATAACGGGGGAGGGACAAGTGATGAAAAATACGACCCGAAGCGTGAAGCAAAGCGCATGGAAGGAGCTGCCGAGGTATTTCCTCCTGATCGTGCTTCTGGCGCTTGTCGCGTTGTTTACCGCCCTTACGCCGTCGTTCATCAAGTTCAGTAATCTGATGGACATCCTGAGAACAGCAAGCGCGTTCGGTATCCTTGCCATTGCCTTTATGATGGTGCAGGCCACCGGTGAGATGAACTTCACCTTCGCCGCGCAGGCTGCGATGGGTGCGATCCTGCTCGGCCTGTTCATGCTGCGGCTTCCGTATCTGCTGAGCATCGTGCTGGCGCTGGCGATCGTTACGATCAGCGGTCTGCCGCCTGCGTTCATCGTTATTCACTGGAAGGCGCCTGCCTTTATCATTACGATGGGCTTTATGACAATCTACACCGGCGTGCTGAAAATCCTGACGAACAATACGATCCTCTATAAAAACGAATGGGGCGAAATGTATACCGCGCTGTCACGGGGAAGCGTGGCGGGAATTCCGGTCCCGATCATTATTTTCCTCGTCGTGGCCGTTGTGGTGCATCTGTTCTTTGAACGGACCCGGACGGGACGGTATATCTTTGCGGTCGGCGCGAATCAAACGGCCTGCCGCCAGGTCGGCGTCAATGTTCCGAGAATTCGGTATATTGCCTATCTGCTCTGCTCGCTGTTGGCGGGCTTGGGCGGTATTCTCTATGCCTCCTCGCTCGGACAGGCCAGTCCGCTGCTGGGCAACGACCTGACGCTGCCCCCGATTGCCATTACCATGCTCTGCGCCACGTTCTACAAGCCCGGCCAGTATAATGTCCCCGGCATTGCCGTGGCCTCGACCATTATCATTACCGTTCAGAACGGCGTGATGGGACTCGGCATGGAGGCGTGGGCCAAGGACGTTGCAATCGGCATCATGCTGCTGGCTGCGGTGAGCTTTATCGCCAGAACGAATAAAAACGGGCTGCCGACGGTGACGTTCGACACCTGATGCAAAGGAGGAATTCGAGAATGAAAGGGAAAATCGGCCATCGCATCACAGCCAGCTTTTCAAGACTTTGGCTGCTGTATTTTACAATTCTTCTGACCCTCCTGTTTGGCGCATTGCAGCCGACCTTTCTCGCGCCGCGCAATCTGCTGAACATTCTGAATTCGGCATGCCTGACGGGCCTTGCCGGTTTGGGCATCACGTGCATTTGCGCCGCGGGCGAAACGGACTTCTCCATCGGCGCACAGGTCACGGCCAGTGCGACGCTGATGGGCGTGCTGCTGAAGCAGCCGCTTTTCAAGGATCAGTATCTGGTCGTCCTGCTGCTGACGTTGGCGATCATGGCGCTGTTCGGCCTGTTTAATTCTTTTATGCATAACAAGGTCGGCGTTCCCGCGTTCATCGGAACGATGGGAAGCTCCTATGTGCTGAACGGTATCTCAAGGTATCTCCTAGAGATGAAAACACTGCGTGCGGACCCTGCGTGGCCGGACTGCTTTACTTTCCTCGGCCAGACCTATATCGGCGGCATCGTTCCGATTTCGCTCGTTGTGCTGATCGCGGCAGGAATCATTATGTATATCTACACAGAAAAGACGGTTCCCGGACAGAATATGTTCGCGGTCGGCGTAAACCCGACGGCCTGCAAGTACATCGGCATCGATGCCAAGGCCTCCAAGAGAATGGGCTTCGTCCTCTGCGCTGTTTTCGGCGGCATTACGGGCATTCTGATGGGGTCGATGCAAAACGGCGCAACGACGACGCTCGGCGACGATATGCTGTTCCAATCGCTGACCGCCCTGATGCTCGGCGCGACGCTGAAAAAGGGCGTGTATAACGTTGCAGGTACGCTGCTCGGCGCCGTAATCAGCGCGATCATCTCCTACGGCGTGACTATGCTGGGCGCACCGCCGTTTGTCCGCGACTTTACCAAGGGCGGCATTCTGGTATTCTCCGTAACGCTCGTTACGATCATGAGGATTCGGACCGCAAAATCTGTCAAGTGACAAAAATAAACAATATGCTGAAAAGGAAAAACGACTATGAGTGATATCAAGCTGATTGTCATGCTGACGCACAATGACCAGACGGTCACGGATGCAATTGAGATTTTCGATGCCTGCAAGGATTTACCGGTGCAGCATTGGGGCTTCAAAAACATCGGCCTGCCCGTTCCGCAGATGAAACGGTTGGTGGCAGACATGAAGGCCGCAGGGAAAACGACCTATCTGGAGGTAGTTACCTACACGGAGGAGGAATGTCTGTCCGCGGCGAAGCTGGCGATGGAATGCGAATTTGACTGCCTGATGGGAACGCTGTATTTCCCGTCTGTCGGCGAGCTGGTCAAGGGGAAAATTCAGTACTTCCCCTTCTGCGGCAAGGTATGGGACAATCCGTCCAAGCTCGGTGGCAGCATCGATGAGATCATTGCCGATGCCAAGCGCCTCCAGGCGCTCGGCTGCGACGGCACGGACCTGCTGGCCTACCGCCATGTGGAGGATCCGGTTGCGCTGCTGAAGCGGTTCACGAAGGAGGTCGCCTTCCCCACAGTGGTTGCGGGCAGCATCGGCAGCTTCGAGCGCATCGACTTTATGAAGGAGCTGCACCCAGCCGGCTTTACGATGGGCAGCGCCCTGTTTACAAAGAATTTCGTAAAGGACGGGAGCTTCCGCGAGAATCTCAGTGCGGTATACGACTATCTGAATAAAGACTAAAACCAACAGGAAAGCGAGGTGAGCGGAATGTATCAGGCAATCATCATTGCAGATGATTTTTCCAGCGTGACCGACTGCGGTGTGCAGTTTGCAACGCATGGGCTGGCAACGCTGGCACTCATGAGCTTGCCGGAGCGATTGCCGGAGGGCGACGTCCTTTCGGTGGATACCGACAGCCGCCCGCTTTCCCCTGTGACGGCCTATAAGAAGGTCTATCGGACGGCGGCTGCACTGCGCGGCACGGGCTGCCGAAGAATTTACAAATCCGTGGATTCGACGCTGCGCGGAAACCTCGGCGCGGAAATCGACGCGGTTATGGATGTACTGGAACTGCCGGTGGCGTTGATCGCGCCCGCATTTCCGCATTACGGTCGGACAATCGTGGATGGGACCCATTATCTGATGGGACTTCCACTGGCCGAGAGCTCACTGGCCCGCGACCCGGTTTCGCCGATGCGGGAATCGGAGCTGGGAAAGATTCTTCGCAGTCAGTCGAAACGAACAATCGCCCATATTCCGCTGTCCGTGCTGCGTGCGGGACAGACAGCGCTGCGCAGTGTAATAGTGCAGCACATAGAAGGCAGCTCGACACTGCTCACGTTTGACACGGAAACGGAACAGGACCTGCAAACGATTGCCGATTTTGCCTTCACTATGCCGGAGGCCCTGATCGTCGGCTCGACCGGCTTGGCACAGTACATCGCGGAAGGTTGGAAAATTGGAAGCGGCAGGGCCGAGATGCAGGCTCCGCGCCAGACGGCACCGCTGCTGTTTGCCGCAGCGAGTGCCTCTCCGGTCACTGCGAAGCAGATCGAGCGGCTAATATGCTGTGAGAACGTTTGCCCGGTGAAAATGGAACCTTGGGAGCTGGCCAAAACGCAGGGGAAGGCGCATTTGGACGCGGCAAGGCAGGCGCTTCTGGCTGGGTGGGACGTGGTTTTATACCTAGACAACACGCCTGCGGCGCGGGAGCGATCGCGGCAAAGCGCCATGACGCATGGCGTTCTGCCGGAGGCGCTGCCCGGAATGATTGCGCAGGCCATGGCGGCCATGACGCGGGAGCTGGTGGAAACCGGGCTGCCCGGCGGGCTGCTCATGACCGGTGGCGACACGGCAAAGGCAGTCTGTACGGCGCTGAAAAGCGATGGCATGGAGCTGCTCGGCGAGATCGAACCCGGGATTCCCTATGGCTGGCTCACCGGAAGCAGAAGACTGCTCGGCGCGACAAAGGCGGGCGCTTTTGGCACACCGGAGGCCCTCATAACGGCAAGAAACACAATGAGATCAATCTGACAAAAGGAGTGACAAGCAATGGAAAAAAGACCGCTGATTGCCCTCACTATGGGCGACGTGACCGGCGTCGGTCCGGAGATCATCGTACAGGCGCTGCACCAAAGAGAGCTATATGAGCATTGCCGTCCCTGCGTGATCGGCGATGCAAAGTATCTGGAGCGCGCGGACACGATCTGGAAAACGGGGTGCAGGATCAATCGTATCCAAGCCCCGGCGGACGGACTTTATACCTACGGGACGATCGACTGCATGGACATGAATCTGCTGCCGCCGGATATCCCGTTTGCAAAGATCGACGGACGGGCGGGTGACGCTGCGTTCCGCTATGTCCGCGAGGCGATCGATCTTGCACTCGCAAAGAAGGTCGATGCAATCTGCACGGCGCCTCTGAACAAGGAAGCTATGCAGCTCGGCGGACATAAATACCCCGGTCATACAGAGATCCTTGCGGACTTCGGCGGCGCGGAGCACTACGGCATGATGTTTGCCTCCGAGGATCTTCATGTGATTCTGGTGACCATTCATGTCGGCCTGCGCGAGTCGATCGATCTGGTCACGCCGGAGAGTGTTTATAACACCATCGTGCTGGCCAGAGATGCAATGAAGCGCAAGATTCGCGACCGCGAGCCGAGAATCGTCGTTTGCGGCCTCAATCCCCATGCGGGCGAAAACGGACTGTTCGGCGACGGTGAGGAGGAAACGAAGATCATTCCGGCAATCGAGCGGGCGCAGGCCGAGGGCTTTGACGTAACGGGACCTGTCCCTGCGGACACGGCCTTCTTCCGTGCAAAGAACGGCCGGTTTGACATCGTTGTTGCAATGAACCACGATCAGGGACTCGGCCCGGTGAAGGTGCTGGGGCTGGAAAAGAGCGTGAACATCACAGTCGGTCTGCCATTTATCCGCACAAGCGTCGATCACGGAACGGCATTCAACCACGCAGGCACCGGAACGGCAAAGGCTGAGAATATGGTTGAGGCCATCCGGCAGGCGTGGATCATGTGCGGCGCAGACTGAGTATAGAAAAGGATGGGATTTTTCCAATGAAGGTACTGATTAAAAACGGAACGGTTGTCAACACCTTAGGAGAACAGAAAGCGGACATCCTTGTGGATGGGGAGAAGATTGTCGCGATCGGAACAGAGCTGCCGGAAGAGGCCGACCGGGTGATTGATGCGGCGGGCAAGTTTGTGCTGCCCGGCGGCGTGGACAACCATGCGCATTTTGCCGGCCTGAATACGGACGGTGTGACGACCTTTGCTGAGTACGATACCACCTACATCAATGCGCTGGGCGGAACGACGACGATCGTTGACTTCTGCCCCAACGAGCCGGGCATGAATCTGGTCGATTCCGTGAACTACCGACTGAACGTCCGCGCCAAGGGACAGGCGGCGGTCGATGTTGCACTGCACGCCAACTGCACGGACTTTACGGACGAAACGATCGATGAAATTCCAAAGCTGGTCGAAATGGGCGTTCCGTCGATGAAGCTGTTCATGGCTTATAAGGGTACGCCGCTCTACATGGATGACGCGAAGCTGATCTCCTGCATGAAGGCAGCGAAGGAATGCGGCATGACCATGATGGTCCATGCAGAGAACCCCGACGTTTTGGATCTCTGGCGAAACGAAAAGGGCGATAACGGCTATCTTGCACCGAAATATCATTACATGACTCGACCGACGTTCGGAGAGGCGGAGGCGGTTTCCAGAGCAATTTATTTCTCCAAGGCGACGGGTTGTCCGCTCTGTATTGTCCATGTGAGCTGCAAGGATGCAGTGGATGTGATCCGCGACGCGAAGGAGGAGGGCGTCCCCGTGATGGCGGAAACTTGCCCGCATCATCTGACGCTGGACAGACACCTGATGGACAATCCCGACTTCGACGTTGCCTGCCGCTGGGTCTGCTCACCCCCGCTGCGGGACGAGGCAGAGCGCAGCTATCTCTGGAGGGCGCTGAATCAGGGCTGGCTGGATGTCTGCGGCTCGGACCATGCCGGTATTCCGCTGTATCAGAAGCATTGGGGCGAGAAGGACTTCCGAAAGATTCCCAACGGCTGCCCCGGCTCCGGCGACCGGCTGAACGTCCTTTGGACCTACGGTGTTGCGGCGGGCAAGATCACCAGACAGAAGCTGATCGACATTTACGCGACGACCCCCGCAAAGATGAACGGCCTGTATCCGCGAAAGGGTACCATCGAGGTCGGTGCGGACGCGGATATCGTCGTATTTGATCCCGACTACCGGGGCGTGTTCTCCGTCGAAACCAATCCCACGGGGGTGGAATATAACATCTTCGAGGGGATGGAGCAGATCGGACGGCCGGAAACAGTCCTGCTGCGCGGCAAGGTTGTCGTGGAGGACGCAAAATATGTCGGAAAGCCCGGCGACGGCCAGTTCGTCCCCGGCAAGCCCTACGGCTCGGCGTATGACATTCTGAAGTATTAAACAGGCTCGAACGCACAGCGCTTCAAAGGAATTTGAGGCGCTGTTGCGCTGATAACGGTGGTGAATATATGCAGATAAACAGGGAACGGCTGCGCCAGCGGCTGGAAACGCTTGCGGAGCTGGGAAGAAACGATGCGGGCATCAATCGCCTGACCTATACGAAGGAGTACTGGAACTCCTGCGATTATGTCATGCAGTGCATGAGAGAGGCCGGACTACAGGTAAGCACCAATTCGGTCGGCAATCTGATCGGGACGTATCGCGGCCGGACGGAGCGAAAGCTCACGGTCGGCTCGCATATCGATTCCGTAAGAAACGCGGGAATGTTTGACGGCTGCCTCGGGGTTATGGCGGCTATCGAGGCGGTGCAGACGCTCCACGAGGAGGGAATCGTACCGCAGCATTCCATTGACGTTGCCGCATGGGCCGAGGAGGAAGGGCTGGTGATCGGCGGGCTGTTCGGCAGCATGGCCTACTGCGGCCTGCCCCATCCGAAAAAATGGGAGAGCAGAATTCGTGTGCGCGGGATTTCGGCAAAGGATATTGCTGCCTGCCGCGTGCAGGAGCCGATTGACTATTCCGTCGAGCTGCACATTGAGCAGGGCGGTGTTCTGGATCAGGAAAGGCAGGAGATCGGCGTGGTGACGGCGATTTTTGCCATACGGCGCTATCGGGTCGTGATAGCCGGGACGGCGAACCATGCTGGCAGCACGCCGATGTATCTGCGGGACGATGCACTGGTGAAGGCCGCGGCTCTCGTCACGCGGCTGCCGGAGCTGGTGCGTGAGATCGACGGAGAAATGGTCGGAACGATCGGACGGCTTGAGGTTTCGCCGGGATTGGTGAACACCATTCCCGGACGGGTGGAGCTGGAGCTGGAGCTGCGGGCCATCCGGGAGGAAACGCTGGAGCGCGCGTATACGCGATTGACGGAGGAATTTGCTGACTGCATTGCCTCCATTGCGCCGACGATGGTCCAGCGGGCTTATCCGATGGACGAAACGGTCCGCGCGGCGATTTGGCAGGCGGCGGATGCGCTGGGGCTGAAAACGATGGATATTGCCAGCGGTGCGGCGCATGATACGATGGCGCTGGCGCAGATCACGCGTGCCGGAATGATTTTTGTTCCCAGCGTGAGCGGAGTCAGCCACAGCGAGAAGGAATGGACCAACTGGCGGGATGCCGCAAACGGGGCGGAGGTGCTGCTCCACACCCTCCTGCTGCTGGACGAAAAAAAACCGGAATAAGGGTAAGGGAAAGGCCGAACGCAGGTGCGTTCGGTCTTTTGCATCAAATCAGGGCATTGCCCCTTAGAACGAAAATGAAAAGAAACATTGTGGCGATGGAGGCGAGAGTGGAGTACATGAGGGCTTGCGCCGAGAGAGGGCCGTTGCCGCCGAGCTTTAGGGCCATGGGGTAGGAGCCGACGGCGCAGGGGGTGGCGAAGGTGGACAGCAGGCCGACAAGGGCGGGACCGCGGAAGCCGAGCAGAACGCCGAGGCCGATGGCGATGACCGGGAGGACGACGAGCTTAATCAGTGTAACAAAGCCCGCGTAGCGTGCATTTTCGCGGATGTCCGTGAATTGAAACGTCGTGCCGATCGCGATGAAGCAGAGCGGTGTGGTGATGCTGCCGATTGCACTGATCGGCTGATAGAGCATTTTGGGCAGGCGCAGGCCGACGACATTGAGCAGCAGTCCGAGCAGAATGCCGCAGATGCAGGGATTTTTTGCGATGGACAGCAGCGTCTGCCGGAGGCTTGCCTTCGCGCCGGAGCAGAGGACGAACGTCAGCACGGCGAGGATGTTGAAAAACACAACGCTGGCGAGCATGATGAGCGCCAGCTCCGGCGGGACGATACCGCCGAACAGCGACATTCCGAGCGGGATGCCGTAGACCGAGGCGTTGCCGCGGAAGCAGCCCTGCACGATCGAGCCGGCCTTTGCACCGTCAGGGACGGCACGGCGGACGAAAATGCATAACAGGACAAAAGCTGCGGTCAAAACAGCGCCGGTATAGCCGATCGCCGCCAGCGGAAATGCAGAGGTATGCAGGTCGCTGGCGTACATGGAGCAGCCGAGGCTGACCGGCAGGCAGACGTTGTAGATCAGCGTGCTGACGGTCGGACTGAAACGCCCATCCAAGATGTGAAGTACCCGGAGCAGAATGCCGACCAGCAACGGAATGGCCATGCTGGAGATGGCGTTGAGAGAGGCGAGAAAGCTATCCATGCGTGGCCTCCTCAGCGGGATGCTGCTGCGAGTCGCGTTGGATCAAAAAGACGCAGGCGACGATCAGAATGCCGCCCAGAATCTGATTCCAAGTGATTGCCTCGCCGAGAATTGCGAAAGCGCTGATTGCAGCGGCAAGCGGCTCGATGACATTCAGCGTTCCGGTGCTGGAGGCGGGAATCAGCTCCAGCGAGCGGAAGGTCAGCAGATATGGCAGAACGGAAAAGACGAGGAAGTAGACCAAAAGGACCAAAACCAGTCGGATGTCCGAGAAATAGCCGGTAAAAACGGCGGGCTTGCTGGAAAAGGGAATGCCGGTCAGTGTGCAGAACAGCATCCCGTAGGCCATCAGTGCCGGACGTCGGTTCTGGCGGCCGGCGTACTTACCGGAGAGGAGATAGACGGTCTTGCCGACACCGGAGAGAACGGCAATGAGGATGCCGAGGCCAAATGCGGTGGAGGCGGAGAGCATTCCCTTTTTCCAGACGACGAGCGCCAGGCCAGCCAGACCGACGACAATGCCCGCGATTTTTTCCTTCGTCGGGCGCTCATGCAGCACAAGGAAGGAGTACAGGCAGACCATCAGCGTGGACGAGGACTGCACGAAGCTGGCAACGCCGACGGGAATCATTTGCAGCGCCAAAAACAGAAAATATTGCACCGCAAAAAGTCCAAACACACCGGCAAAGGCGTAGGGCAGCAGCTGCTTCCATGTCACCTTGAGCTGGCCCTTGCGCAGCGCGATGATAAAAAAGACGATCAGGCACGCGACGGAGCGCATAAGCGAGAGGTCCTGAAACGGGACCTCGCTGAATAAGCGATAGATCAGCTTGATGAACGTTGTGCCGCAGCCGAAGCAGACGGAGGCAAAAACGGAGCATAAAATGCCGCGATACTCCTTTTTCATGGCGTTTCCTTCTTTTTCTTGATTTCAAAGGGAATGCTGATGCTTATCCCATTCGAGCAGGATTTTTTCCGGCGTGAGCGGAAGCTCATTGATTGCAAAGCCGAGTGCGTCGCAGACGGCGTTGCGAATGGCGGCGGGCGTGGGGACCGGCGCGGGTTCGCCGACACCGAGCGCACCGTACGGGCCATCCTTGTCCAGCACCTCGACGTAGTCGGCAATGAACTGCTTGGGCATATCGACGGCGGTCGGGATTTGATACCGCCGCAGGTTGTCGTTGAGAATGCGGCCGTCCGAGCGGCTTTCAAAGAGCTGCTCCGTCAGCGCCTGACCGAGGCCCATCTGCACGCCGCCCTGAATCTGTCCCTCAACCATCATGGGATTGATGGCCCGGCCGCAGCTATGCACGGCGATCAGGCGCTGCACGGTGACCTCGCCGGTGCGGGTGTTGACCTCGACATCGGCAAGCTGCGCGGCGTAGGCGTGCTTTTCGTAGTGACGGCAGTGGCCGTTTTCGGGGTCCTCGACGCTGGAAAGCGTAGAGTAGGATTCTGCCGCCATGATGGGAAAGCCCTGCACACGCTCGCTTTCGTAGGCGGCATCGGCGACAGAGATGTGAATATCCGGGTAGGTGTCGAGGACGATTTCACCGTTTTGAATGACGAATTTTCGATAATCGGCGAAGCCGAGCTTCCGTGCGGCGGCCTGAAAGAGTTGAATTTTGCATTTTTCGCAGGCATCCTTGACGCAGCGGCCGACGATATAGGTCGTGCGCGATGCGCCGGTGCCCTCGTCGTAGGGGGTCGTTACGGTGTCTGCGGTCAGAAAGCGAATCTGATCGACCGGGATGCCGAGCGTGTCCGCCGCAATCTGGACCAGAATGGTCGCGGAGCCTTGGCCTACGTCGGAGTGGCCGTTGTACAAAACGGCGGTGCCGTCGCTGTCTACCTTGACGAAAACGCCGGTGCAGCTCGAAGGATTCGAGGGATCCTGCGGATAGATCATAAGCGACATTCCGTGGCCGCGGCGCAGATAGGGCGCTTTGAGCTCCGGCAGAGGCGCGGCCTTTTTCTGCAACGCCAACGCTCGGTCCAGTGCGGCACCGAGCGGCTCGGACCAGACGAGCTGCCCGTTCGGGAGTCTGCCGTGGTCGCCGAACAGGTTTTTCCGGCGCAGCTCCAGCGGGTCCATGCCGATGGCTCGGGCAATCTCATCCATGTGCGACTCGCAGGCAAAGCAGGCTTGCGGCATACCCATGCCGCGCATAGCGCTGCTGATCTTTGTATTCGTCAGCACAAGGTAGCCGTCGGAATGGATATTGGGAACATTATAGGGACCGGCGGCGTGGACCGTCGCCTTTTGTAATTGCGATTTCCCGAGCGCGAGATATGCGCCCGTGTTGGCGTAGATGCGGACCTCCTGCGCAAGCAGGCGGCCGTCCTTCGTAACGCCGGTTTTGTAGTGAAATTCATATGGATGCCGGGCGGTTGTGATGCGCATATCCTCCTCGCGGGTCAGGATCATGCGCACGGGGCGCTTTGTTTTCAGCGCCAGAAGTGCGACCCACGGCTCGATAATGACCTCGTTCTTGCCGCCGAAGCCGCCGCCGATGCCGGCGGTACCCTTAATTTGCAGGCGGCTCATGGGGATGTTGAGCACGGTGCGCAGCACGCCGATGTAGTTAAACACGCGCGAGGTCGTCGTGGTGATGACAAGCCTGCCGTCCGGCTCCAGCTTCGCCAGCGCCATGTGCGGCTCGATGTAGGCGTGTTCGAGCTTTTCGGTCCGGTAGGTGCCTTCGATGATATAGTCTGAGGCGGCAAAGCCGTCCTCGACGTTTCCGATGTAAGCCTTCAGGTGATAGGGAACGTTGGACGCAAACAGGTCCGGGTGAAGCAGGGGCGCATCGGGGGCGAGCGCCTCCTCGACGGAACAAACCGCGTCCAGCGGTTCGTATTCCACCTCGACGGCAGCAGCGGCCTGCTCGGCCTGCTCGCGCGTTTCCGCAGCGACCACGGCGATGCAGTCGCCGCGATAGCGCACGACATCCTGCGCAAGGATGGGCTGATCGGAAATGCCGTAAAAGCCGCAGCCGTTGCGGTTGACCGGCACATCCTTCCACGTGATGACACCGCGGACACCGGGCATCCGCTCGGCGGCGGCGGTGTCGATGCGCTTGATCTTTGCGTGCGGATATTTGCTGAAGCAGCCTTTTGCAATCAGCATATTCGGCTCGGAGTATTCCTCGCCGTAGGCACACAGACCGGTGACCTGCAGCTTGCTGTCCGTGCGGGGGATACGTTTTCCGATAAAGTCAAATGTCTGTGTTTCCATGCGCTACCTCGCTGCCGATTCGGGAGACTTCCTGAATGGATTCGACGATCTTCTGATAGCCGGTGCAGCGGCAGAGATTTCCGGACAGGTGTGCCCGAATCTCGTCCTCCGTGGGCTGCGGAATGTGGTCCAACAGCGCCTTTGCGCTCATCAGCATCCCGGAGGAGCAGAAGCCGCACTGTACGGCCAGCCGTTCCCGGAAGGTTTTTTGCAGAACATGCATATCCTCCGGTGTTCCGAGGCCCTCGACGGTCAGAATCGTTTTACCCTCCGCGCGGAAGGCGGGGTAGATGCACGAATCGACCGGCAGACCGTCCACCAGCACGGTACACGCACCGCAGTCGCCGGTTTCGCAGCCGCGCTTGACGGAATGCAGCCCCAATTTATCACGCAGCACGTCCAAAAGCAATGCGTCCGACGCAATTTCCAGAGAAACGGGCGCGTTATTTACAATCATGTTTAGTTCCATGCCGGATTCTCCTTCGCTGTCAGAGCCTCAAAAAGCTCCAGAAGGTAATTCTTGCAGACGAGCCGTTTGTAGTCGGCGCTGCCTTGCAGGCTGTCCGCCGGCGCGATCTCGGCTGCATAGGCAGCGGTTACGGCTGCAAAATCGAGCGTCCGCATGGCCTCCGCCGTTTTTTTGAGCAGCATCGTGCTTCTTACCATACCGCCGGCGGCGATTCTGACGCTGCCGAGGGAGCCGTCGGCGTTCCGGGAAACGACGGCGGCAAAGTTGACCAGCGGCCAGGAAAAGGCTTTTCGGACCGCTGCTTTGCGAAAAATGGTCTGTGCAGCGGGCTGATTCGGGAGGAAAATGTGCGTAATGACGCTCTCGCACGGCAGCTTTTCCGGCGCGTTGCCGTAGAACTGTACCAACGGCGCACGGTGCGCACCTGCTGTGTCCTGCCACAGAAGCTCCGCACCCAGCGCCAGCAGCGCACAGACGGGGTCGGCACCGGGAATTCCGGCCCCGATGCAGCCGCCGAGCGTCGCGACGTTGCGAATCTGCCAAGAGGCTGTGTGGCGCAGAGCCTCCGGCAAAAGGGTATAGGGAGTCTCCCGTAAAAGAGGACTCCCTTCGATTTGTGTCATTGTCGCGGCCGCGCCGAGGTACAGACCGTCCTCGCGGGCTTCCATCCGGTCCAGACCGAGAGCGTCCGTCGAAATCCACGCAGAGCAGGTCCGGCGGCCAGCGCGCAGCTCCTGCATCAGCGCCGTACCGCCGCTGATGAGAGCGGCGGTTTTGTCGGCCTGAAGCAGTGCGACGGCCTGCGCCGGGTCAGTTGGGCGAAAAACCTCCGTCATTCCGCGCTGACCCAACGATGCTCGTCGGCGGCCTGCTGGATGCGCTTGAGGTACTTGACCGCCATATAGCCGTCATAGAAGCTCGGACTCATTTCCTTGCTTTCCAGCACGCACTCCACGAAGTCCTTCATGGAGAAGGCGAACACGTCCTTGCCGCCGATGCCGGTGCCGGACTTCATGTTGATAAGCTCACCGTAGGGATGCTCGTTGCCGAGGAAGATGGTGGTGTAGCCGATGCGGGTGCGGTCGTCGGTTTCATTGATGTAGAGCTGGACCTCGTTCAGCCGCTCGGTGTTGAAGATCGCGCTGCCCTTGCTGCCGACGATCTCGAAGCCGACGTTGTGGCGGGTGCCCTGCTTGGCCCACGTGGACACCAGAACGCCGATGCCGCCGTTTTTGAACTTGATGAGTGCGGCAGTCGCATCGTCCACATCGACCTTTTCCATCTCGCCTTCGATGATGTCCGGCCGCTTTTCGATAAAGGTCCGGCTGCCGGCCATGCCGATCTGCGACGGATCAAACTTCGGGCGTTCCTTGATGAACGTTTCACTGATGGCGCTGACCTCCTCATAGTCGCCCATGAGATAGCGGCACAGGTCGATGGGGTGCGTACCGTTGGTGACAATCGTGCCGCCGCCGGCCTTGGCGCGGTTAAAGAGCCACGCGTGCATATCCTTGGGGTCCGAGTGGGAGTCCTGCTCGATGAGCGCCTTGATGTAATAGAGCTTGCCGAGCTTGCCCTCGTCGATCAGGTTCTTGATGAACGCGACGCCGGGGTACTTGCGGTAGACCAGATTGCAGCCGTTGACGACGCCGTTTTTCTTGACGCATTCGACCATTTCCAGCGCGTCGGCCTCAGTCATGGCGAGGGGCTTTTCGCAGAACACGTGCTTGCCGGCATTTGCGGCCTGAATGGCGATCTCCTTGTGGAAGTTATTGTTGCAGCAGATGTCGATGATATCGACCTCGGGGTCGTTGACGGCATCGTGATAATCGGTTGTGTATTTCAGAAAGCCGAGCTGGTCGGCGATTTTTTTCGCGTTTTCCTCCACGACGTCGACTGCGGTGTGCAGGACGACCTTGGCGTGGGGAATCATGGTGTTGAGGCGGGCGTAGCACTCGGCGTGAACGCTGCCGATCCAACCGGCTGCGCCGATGACGGCGACATTGACTGTCTTCATAGCTTGTTCCTTTCATTGTGCCGCCGCACCGGTCAGGCCGGTACGGCGGTGAAAATTATCTTTGGACACGGCCGCTGCCGTCGCCCTTGGCAAGGCGCTCGACCTCGGCAACGCTGACCTGATTGAAATCGCCCTCGATGGAGTGCTTGAGGCAGGAGGCGGCAACCGCAAACTCCAGCGCTGCAGCGGAATCCATGTTGTTGAGTATTCCGTAGATCAGGCCCGCACCGAAGCTGTCGCCGCCGCCGACGCGGTCAACGATATGAATCGGATAGGACTTTGAGAAGAAATAGTCGCTGCCGTCGTAGAGCATCGCCGCCCAGAGATTGTCGCTGGCAGAGATGGAGCTGCGGAGGGTGATGGCGACCTTTTTCAGGCCGAAGCGCTCGGAGAGCTGCTTTGCAACGTCCTGATAGGCTGCGTGATCGAGCTTGCCGCCGGTCACGTCGCTGTGCGAGGCGCGGATGCCGAAAACATCGGCCGCATCCTCCTCGTTGCTGATGCAGACATCAACGTACTGAATCAGCTCCGACATGGTGGCGCAGGCCTGCGCCTTGCTCCAGAGGTTTTTCCGGTAGTTCAGGTCGCAGCTCACGGTAACGCCAAGCGCCCGCGCGGTCTTGCACGCATCGAGGCAAATCTCGGCGACGTTTTCGCCCAGCGCCGGGGTAATGCCGGTGAAATGGAACCAGGCGGCATCCTTCAGAATATCTGCCCAGTTGAAGTCGCTGCGCTGGGCCGTGGCGATCGAGGAACCGGCACGGTCATAGATGACCTTGGAGGGACGCTGGCTCGCGCCCTTTTCAAGAAAATAGATACCGACGCGCGGACCGCCGCGCACGATCATCGAGGTGTCTACGCCGTAGCGGCGCAGCTCGTTCACGCCGGCCTGACCGATCTCATTTTCGGGCAGCTTGGTGACAAAGGCGGTGTCCATGCCGTAGTTAGCGAGGGACACGCTGACGTTTGCTTCGCCGCCGCCGTAGGTCGCGCCGTAGGTACCGGCCTGAACAAAACGTGTGTAGCCCTCCGGCGCAAGCCGAAGCATCAGTTCGCCGAAGGTAACAATTTTTTTCATGGGGATCCTCCTCAGTGCTTCTGCACCAGATGAATGGCAAAGCCGCCAATCTCTTCCTTGAAATATACCGCGACCTTATTGCCTGCGGCATCGTACTTGTAATTGTCCTCGTCCAGCGGATGGCCGATGGTGCGGAAATAGGCCACGGCCCGGCGCAGGTCGTTGACCTGGACTGCGATGTGGCCGTTTTTGCCGAGGCCCGGTGCGCACATGACCTCGACCATATCGCCCGCAAAGATCGAGCTGCGGCCGGGGAGATATGCAAGGCCGAACACGTCGCAGTAGCCGGAGGCGATCTGACCGGCCTCCTCCGTGCTGGCCGCGTTGATGCCGATATGAAGGAGCTTGCAGCCGAGAACGGTCTGCATGGCCTGCTTGGCAAGGGCTTCAATCCCATCATAGTCGCCGGCCTCAAGCGCCTTGGCGGGGGTAATCCACGAGCCGCCGCAGGCAAGAATCTTCGGGCTGGCAAGATAGGTGCTGATGTTATTGATGTTGATGCCGCCGGTGGGCATGAAGCGGATGCTCGGATACGCCGCGCCGATGGCCTCGATGGTCTTCAGTCCGCCCATGTTCTCGGCGGGGAAGAACTTGACCTCCGTCAGGCCGAGTGCCATGGCCTGCTCCAGCTCCGAGGGAGTGCAGACACCGGGGGTCACGGGAACGTTGCGGGAAATGCAGTATTGCACGACTGCGGGGTTGAGGCCGGGGCAGACGATGAACTTCGCGCCTGCGGCAAGCGCCTGATCGACCTGCTCCGTAGAGGTGACGGTACCGGCACCCAGAAGAATTTCGGGAACCTCGGCGCTGATGCGCTTCATCGCCTCGGCGGCAAACTCCGTCCGGAAGGTGATCTCGGCGCAGGGAATACCGCCGCGCACCAGTGCCTTGGCAAGCGGTACGGCGGTTTCGGGATCCTTGATTTTCACGACCGGCACGATGCCGATCGAGGATAGCTTTTCTAATACTTCGTTCATGTGGTTTCTCCTGTCCTTTGCGCTATTTTGCGGCCCAGCCGCAATCGACGAGAAGATCTGTGCCGGTGATAAACGAGGCTTGCTCTCCGGCAAGGTAGAAGATCGCGTCGGCGATTTCGCTCGGCTCGGCCCAGCGGTTGAAGGCCTGCTCCGCCTCACGTTCTTTTTTCAACGTTTCGTAGGGAATGTTCAGCCGCTGCGACTCGCCCATCACGTCGCCGCGCAGCATCGGCGTGTTGACCGAGCCGGGGCTGACGGAATTTACGCGGATGCCGTAGGGTGCAAGCTCCCACGCCACGGCACGGGTAAAGGCGATGACGGCGGCCTTTGACGCACCGTAGATGGAATGGTACATCTGGCCGACGTGGCCGGAGATGGAGCCGAGGTTGACGATCGCGCCGAAGCGCTGCTCCTTGAAATAGGGGATCGCGGCCTTCGTCATGGCGAAGCAGCCGCCCAGATTTACCTGCAGCGTCCGCATTACGCCGTCCATCGGGGTCTGCTCCAGCGGCTGGACCAGAACGATACCGGCGTTGCTGTTGACAACGTCGATGCGGCCAAATTTCTCATGGGCCTCGGCGAACAGCGCCTGCACCGCCGCCTCGTCCGAAACGTCCGCGACGCGGTAGACCACGGCCGTCTGCTCGGACAGCTCAGCGACGTGCTGCTCCAGCGCGGGGTCAATATCGATCAGCGCCAGGGCGTAATGTTCCGCCGCGAACCTCCGGGCACTGGCAAGGCCAATGCCGGAGGCGGCGCCGCTGATGACAGCAACTTTTTGCTCCATGCTTATGCGTAGATGCCGAGAATTTCGCGGGCCTGCTCGGGCGTCGCGACCTCGCGGCCGAGGCTGCGGGAAATGTCGGCGATCTCCTTGACCAGCTCATGCGCCTCGCAGAGCTTGCCCTGCTGGTTGAACGGATAGTCCTCGGTGCCGACGCGCACACCGTCGCCGTTGCGGATAGCGGCGACCATGATGTCCATCTGCTCCTTGCCCATGATGGAAACGACGCAGGGGCAGTTTTCCGGCATCATGCGGCGGCGATAGAGATATTCCTCGACGGTTGCGGGGGACCATGTGCCGCCGGGCCAGCCGAAGAACAGCGTGTTGATGATCGGGCCGTCCAGCAGGTCCTGCTCGATCAGGCGGTTCAGGTTCCAGATGGAGCCGGAGTGCCAGACCTCAAATTCGGGCTTGACGCGGTACTTGCGGCAGGCCTGCGCGTACTCGACCAGCTCCTCCATCGGGTGCAGAACGTCGGTGTTGCACTCGGCGAAGTCCTCGTCGTGGTGGTTGAGAATGATGGAAACCATGTCGGCCTTATGCTCGAAAACGTCGATGCGCTGCTGGAGCGTCAGGGTGGACATACCGCACTGGATGAGAATATCGCAGGCCTTGCGGGTTTCGTCCATGACCTCAATCCACTTGCCCTCGCCCTTCGTGCAGCAGTCCTCGCCAATGTCGGCAAGACCATGGGTATGCAGAACGGCAGCGCCGGCTTCACGGCACTTGGCGGCTTCCTCGACCAGCTCGGAGACGGTCTTGGGATACTTGACTTCCGGATGGAGCCAGCAGTTATTGGGGGTGGCGACGATAATCAGAGGGTTCATAGCGTATCTCCTTTATAATATATAATATATTTTTCTGCGGAGCCTCTCCGCAGGATGGACAGAGGGAGGGCTGGGTGTTATTTCTGCGCGTCGGCCTTGCGCTTTTCGGCAATGGCCTTCAGCACGTTCTGCGGCGACATCGGCAGGTCGTAAATGCGAACGCCGATGGCGTCATACAGCGCGTTAGAAATTGCGGGGGAAACGGGGCAGGGGGTTGCTTCTCCGATGCCGAGTGCACCAAAGGGGGCCTCGTCGTCCGGGTATTCCACGAAATCGCAGATCATTTCCTTCGGCATATCCATCGAGGTCGGCAGCAGGTAGTCCGTGAACGAATTGTTCAGCAGTGCGCCGGTGCGCGGGTCCTCCTTCATGTCCTCGAACATCGCCTGTCCGAGACCCATGGAGATGCCGCCCTCGATCTGGCCGGTCAGCAGCATGGGGTTGATGGCCCTGCCGCAGTCGTGAACGGCGACGTAGCGGGTCACGTCGATGATGCCGGTTTCCGTGTCCACCTCGATCTCGGCAATGTGCGTACCGTAGACGTGCTTCTCAAAGTTCCGGCAGTGGCCGTTTCCGGCGACGGTGGCGGTGGAAAGCGTGCCGAAGGTTGCCTTGCCGATGATTGGAAAGCCGAATTCGCGCTCGCTGGCCCATGCCGCGTCAGGAATGCTGACGTTGGCCTCCGGGAAGGTCTTGACGTAGATGTGGTCGTTTTCCGCATAGAGCTTGCGCGTATCCGGGAAGTTCAGCATCCGGGAGGCGGCCATAAAGAGCTGCTCTCTCGCGTCCTCGCAGGCCCGCTTCACCGCCGTGCCGACGATGTACGTTGCGCGGGATGCGCCGGTGCCCTCGTCGTAGGGGGTCAGCTCCGTGTCGGAGGAGATGAAGCGAATCTTGCGCATGGGAATGCCGAGCGTTTCGGAGGCGATCTGCACCATGACGGTGTTGGAGCCTTGGCCAAGGTCTGTGCTGCCGCTGTAGATGATGGCGGAGCCGTCGTGGTGGATTTTTACGAAAACGGCGGTAGAGCTGGATTTATTTGCCGGGTCCATCGGGTAGATGACGCAGGCCATGCCGACACCTTTCTTTTTCATTTGACCGCTCCTTTCCAGCGCGTGGGATCGTTGAAGATTTCCCAAGCCCGTTCAAATGCCGCCTTCATCGGGCCGCCGCTGACGGCCTGACCGTTCGGCAGAAGGCCGAGATGGTCGAACATATTCATGCGGCGGATGTCCGCCGGGGAAATCCCGGCCATTTCCGCCAGAATGTCGAGCTGAGATTCCAGTGCAAAGCAGACCTGTGGAACGCCCATACCGCGCATAGAGCTGCCGATGAGCGCGTTGGTGTAGACCAGATAGGAATCGACCTTGACGTTGCGGCAGTAGTACGGGCCGCAGACGTGGACGGTCGCCTTGAGCATCGTGGATTTGCCGAGGCCGAGGTAGGCACCGGAGTTGGCGTAGATCGTGACTTCGTTTGCCATGAGCTTGCCGTCCTTGCGGATGCCGGTCTTGTAGGTCAAGTCATAGGCATGGCGGATGGTAGAGGTGTTGAGATCCTCCTCGCGGGTGTACACCATTTTGACCGGACGGCGCGTTTTCTGCGCGAGGACGGCGATCCACGGCTCAAACGTGATCTCGTTCTTGCCGCCGAAAGCGCCGCCGACGTTTTCCGAGCGAATGCGGATCATATTGGCCGGCATTTGCATGATGCTGGTCATGACACCAAGGTAGTTGAACGGGCGGGAGGTAGAGGTTGTGATGATGAGATGTCCGTCGGGATCGACCTCGGCCAGACCAACGTGCGGTTCAATGGGAGCGTGATCGACCTTCTGCGTGTGGTAGGTATGCTCGGCAATGAAATCGCAGTCGTCGAACATATGCTCCGACGTGTCGCCGTCGCGGATGATGAGATGGTGGGAAATGTTGCTGTCGCCGCATTCGGGGTGAATGATCGGCGCACCGGGAGCGAGCGCCTCCTCCACGGTAAAGGCGGCGGGCAGCGGCTCATACTCTACGATGACGGCGTCTGCGGCGGCCTCGGCCTGTTCGCGCGTTTCCGCGGCGACGACGGCGATTGCGTCGCCGCGATAATAGACCTTTTCATCGGCAAGGACCGGCTGGTCCAGAATGCCGTAGATGCCGCTGCCGTTGCGGTTGAAGGGAATGTCCTTGTGGGTAATGACCGCGCGGACACCGGGCATTTTCTCCGCTACGGACGTGTCGATGCGTGTGATCTTTGCGTGCATCCGCTCGCTGTATTTCGCCTTCGCAATGAGCATATTCGGGCGGTACACGTCCTCGCCGTAGACCAGATTGCCGGTCACCTGTAACGGTGCGTCGGTCCGAGGGATGCTTTTGCCGATGGTGCTATACTGTTTCATGGTTTTCCCTCATTTCTTTGGCGGCTGCGTCGATGGCCTCGACGATCTTGACATAGCCGGAGCAGCGGCAGAGGTTTCCGGCGATGCCCTCACGAATTTCCTCAATCGAGGGATCCGGGTTCTCCTTCAGCAGTGACAGCGCCGAGAGAATCATGCCGGAGCCGCAGAAGCCGCACTGCACCGCGCCGTGCTGCACGAATTGCTTTTGAATCGTGTGCATATTGTCCATGGTTCCGACACCTTCGAGCGTCGTGACCCTTCTGCCGTTTGCGCGGGCGGCAAGGAAAATGCAGGCATTGACGGCGACGTCGTCCACCAGCACCGTGCAGGCGCCGCACTCGGCATTTTCGCAGCCGCGCTTGACGGAATGTACGCCCAGCTCGTCACGCAGCAGATCCAGCAGCGTCATGCCGTCAGGGACATCGACGGAAACGGTCTTTTTATTTAAATCAAATGAAATCAGCATAATTCGTCCTCCTCAAGGCCTGCCGCAAGACGGACGGTCCGGCGCAGAACAACCGGGGCCACGCTGGTGCGGAACTCCTTCGACGCGCGAAGGGAATCTCTGGGACTAATCTCCTCCAGCATCAGCTCGGAGAGCTGCGCGAGAAGCGCGTCGTCCAGCGGCCGGTTCAGCGCGGCCTGCTCGCAGCGGTACAGCCGGATGGGACAGGGGGCCAGAGTTCCGACGGCCAGACGGATGTCGCGGATAACGCCGTCGGCATCCAAACCGACCATGGCCGCGCCGTTCAGGGCGGCAATCACGTGACCGCGCCGCTTGCCGATCTTCATAAAGCTCGAGCCGACGGTCAAGGTGGGATCAGCGTGCGGGATACGGATGGCCGTTACGATCTCGTTGGGCGCCAGTGCAACGCAGCGGTTACGGATGAAAAACTGATCGATCGGCAGCTCACGTTCGCCCTCCGCAGAGCGGATGATAACGCTGGAATTTGCGGCAAGCAGGGCTGTCGCCATATCTGCGCTGGCGTTGCCGGTGCAGAAATTTCCGGCGATGGTGGCAAGGTTGCGTGTCTGGCATGAGCCGACGCTTGCGGCCGATTCGACGACCATCGGCATCGGTTGAGCGGCGTTTTGCAGTGCGCGAATGAGATCGGTGAGCTTAACGCTTGCGCCGATGAGGGTCGCGTCACTGCGCTGCTCGATCGTTTGTAGCTCCGGAAGCTCCAGACTGACGACGCGCTTTGCGCCGAGCTTGCCGGAACGGAAGCGAAGCAGAAGATCGGTTCCGCCCGCCATCACGACGGTGCTGCCGTCGTTGTCCTTCAGCAGGGACAGGGCCTCGTCTAGATTGGCGGGTTGTACATAGGAGATGGGAAACATAGGCTGCTCCTTTCGCGTAGTTACGTATTTGCTGTATTATTCTGTAAAAGCTGGGAATACCGCTGCGTGAGGACGGTCAGACTGACCTCGTCGATCTCCTCCAAATTCTGGATGTGGCGGTACATTGCCTTACGGCTGCGCTCCGGATCGTGCGCGGCGATCGCTTCAAAAATACTCTGGTGGTCGTAATGCACCAGCTTGCGCACGTCGAGGAAGGAATTCGTATACTGGCGGTTGCTGGTGCTCCAGAAACCGATGGTTTCCATCATCATTTGCAGGGGAAGATTGCCGGTCGCGGCGTAGATGGTCCGGTGCAGCACCAGGTCCGCCTGTGCAAAGCCCTCAGGATCGTCAATGGAAACGTTCTCCATTGTGGCGACGATGGTGGCAAGCTGATCGGCGGTGATGCTGCGGGCGGCCAGCGCGGCGCATTCGCCCTCCAGCACGCGGCGCAGCTCATAGAGGTCCTTTCGATTGAACTGACCGGCCTGCATTTGCAGACGGAAGGAATCCAGCTTGGTTTTCTTATCCACGGAGGCAAGGTACATTCCGGCCTGTTGGCGCGTTTCGATGATGCCGATCGTGCTGAGTGCAAAGGCGGCCTCACGAACGGCCGGACGGCTGACACCGAACATGGAGGCAAGCTCCCGCTCGGACGGCAGACGGTCGCCGGGCTTCAGGTGATTCGTTGTAATATAGTTGATGATCGCGTTGACGGTGGCCTCGGATTTGTTTAAGGCTTCTGTCGAGTTTTCTGACATAATTTGCCCCCTTCTTACATTTGGTATACCAATATCACATTCTGCTCACAGTATAGCAAACCAATTTCGGTTTGTCAATACGTTTCCCGGCGATATTCATCAAATATTCCGGTCAAAATAGACAAAATACTGCGGCAAAAATTGAATAATCTGCACAAAAATGATGTTTATAGATATAAAAATACTGAGTTAGAACACGGAAACATTGGTAATACCAAACGAAGTCCTGCAAAGCAAGCGGCCAAATGTCAGCTAGTCGGATTTTCGGAACTGCCGCTGCTTTTTCCGGCAACTGGGATGAGACGACGGCAGCGGCGGCTCGGCCGGCCCACTTCCGGTGGGGAGGGGTCGCCTGCTGCGGTTTTCAATGTCGCACTGCACGAAAATCGGAGAATGGGAGGGGGAAACGATAGCGCAAATATGTTCATTTTTTTCGTAAAAAGCGGGTAAAAACGATAAAAATAGGTTGAGCCAGTACGGATCGAGAAACGATTCCGTACTGGCTCTGGGAAAAACGAAAGAGGGAAAAGATTACTTCTTATTCATGCCCGGAACGAATTCGACCTTCAGAGCGTCCGGCGAGTAAGCGGCCTTCATGGCCTCCTCGCACTGGTCCAGATCGAACCGGCCGGTGATGAGCTTCGCCCACGGGAAGTCCTTGCGGTGCTTGACCATCATGTCGTGGTGGATGTAATACTGGTCGTGCGGATGATTGGTATTGCCAATGAAAAGAACGTTCTTCGCAGCGAACTGACGGTGAATGTTCAGGGGGACGCTGCCGGTGTCGGCGAAGTTGCCGGTTTCGCAGTAGGTGCCGCCTCTGCGCAGCAGCTTCAGACCGGTGGAAACGGCCTCCGGACGGCCGACGACCTCAACGCAGACGTCCGCGCCGCGGCCTTCGGTCATGCTCTTGATCTCGTCGATCAGGTCTTTTTCTTCCAGACCGGTCAGGTTGATGCTGACATCGGCACCGAATTCTTCGGCCAGCTTGCAGTTCTTTTCCTTGTAGTCGAGCGCAATGATCTTGCCTGCGCCGAGAAGGCGGGCCTTTGCGATCATGCCCATGCCCATTGCGCCGAGGCCCTGCACGACGACGGTATCGCCGAGGTTGAAGCCGCGGGCTTCGATCGAGCCGTACATTCTGGCGCGGTCAACGATGGAGGAGGCGACGAAGATCTCGGACAGTGCGGTTTCTTCCACGGTCAGATCTTCACGGACCTTGTAGACCCAAGTCTTGGGGGGCAGATAGATGTATTCAGACCAGCCACCGATGAAATGCGGGGCCTTTTCACTGGAGTAGGTCATGCCGATGCCCTGATGATCCGGGCAGAAGGGATAGGCGTGGATGCGGCGGCAATACCAGCAATGTCCGCAGATGACGTTCGGGCAGTGCGTAATGCGATCGCCGATGCGGAGGTCCTTGCCCATGTACTCAATGTCGCTGCCCTTGCCGTTCATTTCGACAACGATCGCAGAGTTCTCATGGCCGGGGACGTGCGGATAAACCATTTCCTGCTCGGATTCGGTTCCGCCGTAGAGGATGTTGTCGCCGTCAAATGCGTGCTTGTCGGTGCCGCAGATACCGGCCATTTCGACCTTGGCGATCAGTGCGCCCGGCTCCAGATCCTTCGGCCACGGGAACTCCTGTACCTCGACCTTACCGGGAGCGGTCATAACGACGGATTTCACTTTATCGGGATGATTCATGTCTGTTCAGCCTTTCTTTTATTTAATACGCTGCGGCTACCGCAGCGGGGGGCACGAATGGGTAGGGAGCTTAAATCAGTAGGCCAGTGTGTAGATATGACGGCCGCCGGGTTCGTTCGGTCCCTTGATGACGGCTTCGATGTCCTCGCGCTTGCGCTGGGTCATCAGGTCGATGGGAGGCAGCTCGCCGGCCGGGTACTTCGTGATGATATCGTTGACCAGCTTTTCCAGATAGTCCAGCGTCATCTCAACACCCTTGCGTGCCTTCTCGGCATCCGCCTTCTTCGCATCGCCGATAACGCCTTCCGGCTGCACGATGCATTCCATCGCAACGCTGCCGAGCGCATTGTACCACTTGATCGGGCCTGCACCGGTTTCAGCAGAGTTGTTGATGTGACCTGCGGGCAGCAGCGGATATGCGTGCGTCGTCACAGCGTTCTCCTGCTTGCAGAATTCGGGGAACAGCGCCAGCGACCAGGACTGCTCGACCTCGTCGGCATGGATGAACGGAGCGTCGTACGGGCCGCCGTGGTCCTTGGTTTCCAGCTCGTTCTTTGCACAGTTCCAGAAGTGGGTGTAGAGAATGACTGCGGGAACCTGCCACTTCTTGCCGAACTTATGAATGGCGTAGGGAATGACATAGTCCTGGCCATGGCCGTTGACGACGATGATCTTGCGGAAGCCGGCATTCCAGAAGCCTGCAAACACGTAGCACAGATAATCCGCCAGAATTTCTTCGGGGATGATGATGGTGCCTCTCTGGCCCAGATGGTGATACGGATGGGAGCCGTACCAGATCGGCTCGGCGACGGTGCAGCCCGTTGCCAGTGCGACCTGCTCGCACAGACGGGTATCCAGATAAGTATCCTCGCCGTACGGGGCGCTCGGTCCGTGGTTCTCGGTGGAGCCGACCGGCAGCAGGAGAACGTCGTTCTTCTTCAGACGCTCTGCAACTTCCAGATTCGTCATGTTCTGGTAGTAGATGCCGTCTGCCTTTTCCATGTGGCCGCCTGCGGGCGGAATTTGCCATTTGCTCATGTCTTTCCCTCCATAAAATGCGTGTTTTTGGAATTTGGCTTGTGTTGTTTCTCTATATTACATTATAATCGTTTCCGTTCAGTGCATTGTACGGCTTTTCGATTTAGCGGCAAGCAGGAACGAGTATGTAATATATTATATGAATAGCACAATTTTACCAAATTGTCAACCAAAATTCAAGGAAAATTTAGAAGATTTTCCATTCGGCTTTTGTGTGGTTGTTTCCTTTGGTATACCACAGCCGGTTGTTATAGACAGGATATCACTCTGATCGAAATATGTCAATATTCTTCCACCAAAAAATGATTTTTTCGTCGTTTTCAATTGTTTTCCCCCTTAGAATTTGTTCATATTGCACAATTTCAGTCAAGCAGCTCGCGCGACTGGGCGAAATTTTCCGCGCGAGCTAATTTTCGCGCAACAGCGCCGCCGAAAAAATGAAAGCGCTTACCATCGGCACTTTTTCCGGCATGGCCTACCAATATTTCAGTATTTTTGTCTGTAAAAGTCCCTATCGTTGCATTTTTCAAAATCAGCAGGAAAATCACAAAACTTTTTGTTGACAAACCTCAAAAATAGGGGTATTATCTTGGTGATGGGTGATTTGTACGCCAAAAAATTGGTCATACCACTTCTGTATTTTACCTTTTTACGCGAATTCCCCTTTCCTATGTATTTTGGGATGCGGATTGTCTGCCAGCAATATATTACATTCGATATTTGGAGGAAACAACGATGCTCTTTGAAGGCAAGACTGTAATCATCACCGGCTCCGGCGCCGGTATCGGCCGTTCCGCTGCGGTTGCGTTCGCAAAGGCGGGGGCAAATGTAGTCACGAACTCCGTTTCCGGCAACAGCAGCGTGTGCGACGAGATTCGCGCCGCCGGCGGAAATGCGATTTATGTCAAGGCCGACGTTTCGACCGCTGAGGGTGTTGAGACGCTCTTCCGCGAGGCCGTCGCTGCCTATGGCGATATCGATGTCGTCGTGAATGCCGCCGGTATCGTTCCGGAGGGCAACGTCGAAACCTGCGACGAGGACGAATGGGACCGCGTGATGCGCATCAATGTCAAGAGCGTTTATCTGATGGCCCACAACGCCATCCCCTATCTTCGCAAAACTAAGGGCTGCATGGTCAACATCACCTCCACCGTCGCCATCAAAGGTGTTGCCAACCGAGCTTCCTATAGTGCATCGAAGGGTGCGGTGCTGTCCCTCTCCCGCTCGATGGCGATCGAGTACGCGAAGGAGGGCATCCGCGTCAACTGCGTCTGCCCCGGCACCGTGTGCTCTCCGTCCTTCATGCAGCGCGTGAACAACGCGCCCGATCCCGAAGCCGCGATGAAGAACTTTGTCGCCCGTCAGCCGATGGGCCGTCTGGGCGAACCGGACGAGGTCGCGCGCGCCATTCTGTTCGCCGCCGACCCGAACGTCGGCTTTATGACCGGCGCGAACATCGTCGTAGACGGCGCTATGACCGTTTGACCGTCCCGCCCCTGCCTGTGTTGGGCAACATTTATATACATTTATATAATAGTATATTGCGATCTCACCGGCCGTCAGGGCAATGCCGCAGCCCTTCTGCCGCGCGAACGATGTCGGTAGTCAGGCATCGTCCCGGCCGCGCAGAAACGGCGGAGAGGGTCTCCCC
>OIZL01000322.1_pt1 | contig 38032 bp, 29 predicted proteins | sample 1588541 | NCBI WGS metagenome assembly OIZL01 (sample SAMN03283285) | human gut metagenome | biome: human-associated habitat; material: feces | host: Homo sapiens | place: Peru | collected 2012 | reverse complement strand
GAAGCGACAGCGGTATCTTCGACGGAAGCAAGTGCTACATCACCTACGAGCAGATCGCAGCGCTCTGCGGCGACGACGTATCCAAGTGGGGATCCACAATGCAGTGCGAGTCCTCCGGCGCATGGGAAGTATACGGCGTGAGAGTTGGAATAGCCAAAGAGTTTAAGATGCTGAAGAATCTGGTGAACTTTGAAGGCTTTGCAGTATCCGGCGACGGCTGGTCACAGGCAGGCGTAGCAATGACAGACGAGATCAAGGCAGCGTTAGTACCCGGAGCTGTTGTAGAGATCACCTATACCAGCGAGACAGGCGATATGTGGGTAGTTATGAACGAAGCAGAGGCAGGCTGGATGAGAGTCGGCCAGGGCAATGCAGACGGAAGCGGAAGTGACAGCGCTGCATTTGACGGCAAGACTGCACAGATCACCTACGAGCAGATCGCAGCACTCTGCGGTGACGATGTATCCAAGTGGGGATCCACGATGCAGTGTGAGTCCTCCGGCGCATGGGAAGTATACAGCGTAGTTGTTGGTACAGCAGCAGAATAAGGTAACAGAAAATCATAGAAAACGATCGTAACAAGGAGGAAACGATAACATGAAGAATTTAAAGAAGTTACTCGCGCTTGGTTTAAGCACGGCTATGGTAGCAGGTCTTACGGCATGCGGCGGCTCTGATTCCGCATCCACAGCAACGACAGACAGCGCGGCAGAAAGTACCGACAGCGCAGCAGAGGAGAGCACAGATACAGCTTCTTCTGACGCAGGCTCCCTTTACAACGAAGGCGAGACAAGAACGATCAAGATCGGTACATGGTACGATCACTATTATGACAGTACGAACACAGATATCCATGATGATCCGAGTGTATCTGATGAAGAGCTTGCACAGAAGCATTTCGATATTGTCAAAGAGGTTGAGGACAAATATAACGTAAAGATCGAGTTTGTAAACCTGACATGGGATGGTACACAGGAGTCCATCAATACCTCCATCCTTGCAGGAACACCGGACTGCGACATCTACGAGGTAGATCTGAGCTTCGGTATCCCGGCAGCCCTGAACGGATTTGCAACGAACCTGCAGGATATCCTTCCGGCAGATTCCGATATCTTCAATGACCAGATGGTATTTTCCCAGGTAGACATCGGTAAGGACGACGGCGTATATCTGTTCCAGTCCAACAGCGCAGAGATGGTGCTGGCAGGAACCTATATGCTCGCTTACAACAAGCAGATGCTTGAAGAAGCAGGTCTGGAAGATCCGAACGCTCTGTATGAGAGAGGCGAGTGGACATGGGATAAGTGGAGAGAGTATATGCTTGCCCTGACACAGGATACAGACGGTGACGGCGTGATCGACGTATACGGCTTCGGTTCCCGTTATGACTACCTGGTATACAATCTGACCATGAGTAACGGTACCGGTATCGCAATGTCTGATACCGAGAACTTATCCAGCCCGGAAGTGGCAGAGGTACTTGACTTCATCTACAATATGTACAATGTAGATAAGGTTGCAAATCCCTGGAACGCAGACGACTGGGACTACAACCAGAACTGCTACATGGATGGAAGAGTTGCTTTCTGGTGTGACGCAGCATGGATTTCGAATGCAAACGACGATGCAAGCCTTGGCTTTGATGTAGTATGGTGCCCATGGCCGATCGGACCGAGCGGTGACGAAGCAACCAACAAGTTCAAGAACGTATCCTCCGGAAATGCGTGGATGATCCCGACCGGTGTAGACAATCCGGAGCTGGTTTACAACGTATTCTATGATTGGCAGAACTGGTATCATGGAGATACCGATCTTCGTGACGGTGATCTGACATGGTGGGAAGACTGTGCGATCACAGAAGAGAACTACGCAGTTATGGAGTACATGGGACAGAGAGGTGCATTTGACCTTTGGAACGCACTTGGCGTTGAGTGGGATTGGCCGGCACTTCTGAACGGCGAGATGACAGCCGCACAGTTCGCTGAGACTTATAAGCAGAGCGTACAGGATGCCCTGGACGGCTTCTACAAATAAGAGGAAGAGATAGAAATCTTTCATAGAAATGAAAACAGGCGCTTTCGGAGAAATTCTCCGGGGCGCTTGTTTTGTTGTGAAAAACAGCAGGAATTTGGGAAACTGTTGTGTGCAAATATGTTGAATAAATCATCCGGGGTAGATATACTATAGTTAATATGTGACAAAAAGTGAGTCTTTTATTACTTTATGAAATACGGAGAGGAGATTACAGCATAATGTATCAGGCATCAGAGAAGCGTTACGAAACAATGCAGTATAACCGCTGTGGGAAAAGCGGTCTGCTATTGCCGGCAATTTCCTTTGGACTGTGGCATAATTTCGGAGACACCGGAGTTTATGATAATATGCGGAAGATGTGCTTTACCGCGTTCGACCACGGGATCACACATTTTGACCTGGCGAACAACTACGGACCGGAATATGGAAGTGCAGAAAGAAATTTCGGTAAACTTTATCGCGAGAATTTTGTCCCCTACCGGGACGAGCTGCTGATCAGCACCAAAGCAGGCTACGATATGTGGCCGGGACCTTATGGCAACTGGGGCAGCAGGAAGTATCTGCTGGCGAGTCTGGATCAGAGCCTGCAGCGTATGGGACTTGACTATGTGGACATCTATTATCATCACCGGATGGATCCCGAGACGCCGCTGGAGGAGACGATGGGAGCGCTGCATCAGGCAGTCCTGAGCGGTAAAGCGCTCTATGCAGGAATCTCCAATTACGATGGACCGACGATGGAGAAAGCGGCACAGATCCTGGAAGAGCTTCACTGTCCGTATGTGATCAATCAGAACCGTTATTCCATCTTTGACCGCACGATCGAGCAGAACGGTCTGAAGGAGAGCGCGAAAAAGCTGGGAAAGGGTATCATCGCGTTCAGCCCGCTGGCGCAGGGTACATTGACCGACCGCTATCTGAATGGAATCCCGGAGGACAGCCGGATCCGGAGAGATGGCAGATTTTTGAAGGAAAGCGTGCTGTCGGAGAAAAAGCTGGAGCAGATCCGTGCGTTGAACGAGCTGGCAAAGCAGAGAGGACAGACGCTGGCGGAGATGGCGCTTGCGTGGATCTTAAAAGACGGAGTTGTGACAAGCGTGCTGATCGGCGCTTCAAAGCCGGAGCAGATACTGGACAATATCAAGGCGATAGAGAACACAGCGTTCAGCCGTGAGGAGCTGGATCGGATCGACCAGATCAGCAAGGCGGAATAAAGGAAAAAAGAATGTTTAAAAGTGATGGATTATTCAGCCGTTTTATGAACCTGCTGTTTGATATTCTCTATGTGGGAATCCTGTGGGTAATGGGGTGTATCCCCCTTGTGACGGCGGGTGCGTCGACAACGGCGGCTTACTATGCGATGGCGAAATGCGTCCGGCATAAGACCGGATATATCGGCAGGGAATACTGGAGTTCATTTAAGGGTAATTTTCGACAGATTCTGCCGCTCACGCTGCTGTTTTATGTGGTGGCGGCGGTGCTTGCGGTGGATCTTTACTATGTCTGGAATCACGAGAGCAAGCTCAACAATGCGTTATTTGTGATCCTGCTCTTTGTGGGATTTGTGGCAGAGGGGATGGCTGTCTATGCCTGTCCGCTCCTGTCGCGTTTTCAGAAAAAAAACGGGGAACTGCTGCGGACAGCGGGGTATCTGCTGTTTAAGTTCCTGCCGGTCACGATTCTGGTGCTGCTTTTCTTTGCAGGCTGCGGCGTGGCAGTCTATCTGATGCCGTGGGCGATCCTGGTGATCCCGGGGGTGTATCTGTACGCGCTGTCTTTTCCGATGGAAAAGATGCTGAAGAGACTGATGCCGCCGGTTTCAGAGGACAGTGAAGAGGCGCAGAAGTGGTATTATCAATAGAATTATACATACATAAAATACAGGACAAAACAGGAGGAAGAATGTGATGTACAAAAGAACGAACGGAGGGTATCGGACGCTCGCGCTTTTGCTGGCGGCGGCTATGGCTGTCACGGCGCTTCCGCAGACGGCTCTGACGGTGTCAGCCGCAGAGCAGACGGAGATTGCGGCGACAGAGCAGGAGCAGCCGGAACCTGCAGTGGGCGAAGAAGAGCAGGAGACGCCAAACCCGGAGACGGAGGATTTAGAGGCACAGCCGTCATCCACACCGGAGGGTGCGGAATCCGAAACGGAGCAGGAGGCTTCGGAGGAGGAAGCGCAGAAAGAGGAGGCTGTGCCTGCGGAACAGACCGTGCAGGAGCCTTTGGAGGAGACGGACGACCGGACTGCAGACGGTGTGGTCGACACGACGATCGACGCGGATTTCCAGAATCTTCAGGTGGACTTTTATAAGGACACTATCAAGATCGTGAACGGATTTTTTATCTGTGGACAGGGAACGGGTCTTTCAATCCGCGTGCGCGAGTATGACAAGGACGGAAAGCTTCTGAATGTGCAGGAGATGCTGACAGATAAAAATGTGAATTATTCAGAGTCCAGAGGCGGCTATGAGCTGAGCAACTGGATGAGCGATGGATATGGTTACAGTGTAATCCCGTCGATCAGCATTTTGGAAGACACCGCAGCCATACAGCTTGTGGCTTATATTGATCAGAGCGTGAGCGGCATGGAAGAAAAGGTCGTTCAATCCGGGAAGATGGAGAGAGACGATTATCCGACCGTGACGGTTCGTGCAGCCGAGGATGAATGGCTGGTAACAGACAGCGTGGCTGTTCTGAATTTCAGCTATAAATCGGATGCAAAGCTGATGGGAAGGGCAGAGAATTGGCCGCAGGTCAATGCCGTGCTGGAGTATGGCACTTCGAAGACTTTCGAAGCGGGCAGTACAGAGACATATGAACTGAACCAGATCAGCAACGGTAATATGTGTGCGCGCCTTACAGGGCTGACAGCGGGTACAACTTATTATTGCAGACTTCGGTATGAAAATCAGATCTATGCCTACGCAGAGCAGGACGGCAGTCTTGTTAAGACTGAGAAAATGGCAAATATCTGTTCTGCGCAGACGGATACTTTGCAGTTTACCACGTTGGAGAACGCAGACAGTCAGAAGAAGATAAATCTGGATCAGAGCTTCCCGGATAAGACGCTGCGCGAAGCGGTGGAAAGGGCTGTATCGGGAAATTTGGCAGAGGACGGAACGGTGACAGAGGATCAGCTTGCCGCAGTGGAGGATCTGAACCTGGCAGCTTCCGGGATCAAAGATACCACCGGACTGGAGTTATTGCCTTGCCTAAGCTATCTGAATCTGACAGACAATGAACTGACAACCTTCCCGGATCTGAGCAAGAACCGTTATCTCATTTCCGTAAATCTGAATAAAAACAGGATACCCGCAGAACAGTTTTCGGACGGGACGATCACGAACCGCACAGTGAAGGATGCGGCATGGCTGACTGCGCAGTGGGTCGAGGATACCAGAAAGAGCCAGAAGACAGAGGGCATTTCTTATACCTTTGAGCCGGTATATTATGGCGTGGAGGACAGCTATCCGTTTTTCCTGGTGGCAGAGGGGGACGTCGATGAGGCGGATACCTTCTATGTGATGGTAGATGATAATGAGTATGTCCTTGCAGTAAGTGATGAGAAGATCGGGGGGCGCGATGGTGGATTCCGGCAGGTGATGCTGCCGCTTGCCATGACTGGATCGAATGAGAAGACCGTGACAGTTTATACAAAGGATGAGGGCGGGCAGAAGCAGAACCGCAAAGAGGTGACGGTGACCTTTTCAGACGCGGACTATGTAGGAAATACTACCCGGTCTTCCAATATAATTATTTATCCAATCCACTATTCGGCGGGCAATGGAAAGGAGTATTGCGGTGATATGGCGCTCTATCTGGATCTGCCGGAGCAGGAAGGGCTGACGATCGATCATGCAGAGCTGGTGGATCAGGATGGCAGAGTTTTTGCCGAATCTTCAGACTGCGTGGTGAGCGAGAACGTTTCCACGATCATGAAGCATCTGTACAGCAGGATCCAGGGTGTGAGCATCCCACAGGATTTTGCACAGCTGCGCAGGGCGGAAGTATATTTGAAAGCCAATGCGTATTACGGAAATGGTTCCTATGACCTGAAGGTGTACTATGTGGGTGAATCCGGCGTGGTGGAGGACGCCACGGTCACAGTCAAAGACGCTATTGTATTCACGGATCAGATGGTGATCAAGTCGGCATACGTCTCTGACAACCAGGACAGCTCCGGAGATTACATCTATGTCAATCTGTTTGGGGACAATATCAACACAGAGGGACTGAAGTTCCTGTTTTCATACAGAGGTAAGACCTATGAGACAAAGCAGATCTCCGCAATGCCGAGAGATGAGAATAATATGACTGTCAAGCTGCAGAAGATCGACTGGGAGATACCAAACGATGTAAGCATGACGCTGCAGATCATGGATGCGCAGGGGGAGGAATTATTCCGGACAGAGTATATCACGAATTACAGCAAGATCTACTATACAACCTATAACGCGGATAAGCAGCGCTTTGAGATCGGTGTGACGGGAGATGTATTCCCATCGGGAAGCAAGGTATCCCTTGTGACCGTGCGTGAGGGAAGCAATCAGTACGGTATTGGAAAATCGGAGATCGTAAAGACACAGAAGGATGTGCCGATCGAGGACGGATGGATCTATATCAGCATGCCTAAGGAGAACATAAGCAACTACAGCCACTATTATATGGTTCTGCGGGCAGGAGGGAACGACTACAGCTATGAATATACATATTATAGCTATACTCCCAGTACAGTAAAGTTTCATTATATTGCAATAAGCGAATCGCAAAAGATTATCCGTAAGGGTACGGAGGTAACATCAATCTATATGAACGCCTATGCCAACGATGGGAAGATGCCGGTTCCTGTCAGCGTCGATGTGGTGGATGCAGCGGGCAACGTAGTGGCAGGTTCCGTCTCGATAACCAAGACGAGCGGCAGCAAGAGCAGCGGATATCAGAATAGTACCTACAAGGCGCTTTTGAACACCAAAGATCTGGACGTTGGCACATATATGCTGGTGGCAAGAAACAGCCAGAAGCAGGAGATTGCGCGCAGTACAGACAGTGGTCTGCGGGTTCTCGCAGCGGATGATGACCGTATGATCATTAAATCGATTCCGGTGGATTTCTATTGGAATACATTGACAGAGCTCTATGCGTCGATCAGCGTGGGAAATGTCAAGCCGACGGACCAGATAAAAGCACAGGTGCTTTATGCAGATGAAACGCCGGTGGAGGAAGAGAAGGTCAGAGTAAGTTCCTGGATCAAGACGGACGGAAATGGAGAGGTGTATGTCTATGTGACATACGATGGGTCAAATCCTTATAAAGAGTTTTATGTCACGCTGACGGATGCGTCAAAGGCAGATGAAAAGGCATATACGCCTGCCGGAGAAGAATATTTCTCCGGAAAGGGAGCGGCGATCGGGGTATCTGTCGGATATGGCGGTTATGTTCCGAACAGCAAGGGGGAAATCTATCAGATAACACCCAGCAAGCTGACGGTATATCCGGCGAAGCTGTATTTCTTTAATCCGCAGGATCTGACCGTGTACAAAGAGATCGAACTGACCGATCAGAACGTGACAAGCTATGGATATTATACTTTTACAGAGGATGATGTAAAGGACGCGGACGGAAAGAAGATCACGGCGAAATGCGACGCTGCACTGATCGACGCTGCGCATCGGATGACGAAAATGTTCCAGAATCAGAATATCGGAACGCGGGACAGCGGAACGAACAGCACCTATAATACCATCCAGATAAATGTGGTGGAGAATGGAAGGGAATTCCAGGCGAGCAGCATTGAACTGAACGTGTCCGGGGATGACAGCCAGAGGATCAAAACCGTTATCGGTCATGTACAGAACAATTCCACGCCCAAGTTCAGCGTAGACAATCCGAAGATCGTCAGCCTGAAAGTGGACAGCAAGGATAAGAAGAAGGCTTATCTTGAGGCAGTGGCAGAAGGATCCACGATGCTGACCGTCTCTGTGGGAGAACTGAGCGAGAAGGTTCCGATCACGGTGACAAGCGAGATGGAGGTCAGAGGACTTGAGGTGAACCACGAGCAGATCAGTCTGAAGTACGGCGGAGAGGGCGCAAATCAGGAACAGATTCCGTTTGGTTATGAACTGCTGAGTGCAAAGCTGTATCCGGCAAAGGCAGAATACGACGAGGCGACTATCGACTGTGAAGTTTCAGAGAACCTGACATTTGAACGTGAAGAGCATGGCTCCGGTGTGGAAAATGTAGAATTCTGCATCAAACCGACCGCTCTGGGAGATGGAACCGGCAAGGTGACATTGACGGCGACGGTGACGAAGAACGGAGAAGTAAAGCAGTATACGGCGACCACGGACGTGACGATCACGCAGGAGCTTACCTCGGAGCAGAAGGACGCTGTCTGCAACGCGATCGACACGGACGCTATGCGCGCGATCCTTATGAAGGGAGATAAAAATGCCGCAAGCGTAAAGCTGGGTGCTATACCGATCAACGTAACAGGGACAGAAGATGTGGTGGCAGGAACCTGGAGCTGGCAGAAGCCAGAAACCGTGCTGAAAGCAGAGGACAGTGCGCCGGTCAAGAGCTATGATGCGGTCTTTACACCGGAAAACAGTGCTTACGAGAGCTTTGCGGCATCCCTGCCTGTTCCGGTAACGCAGGTGACAGGCGTTACAGTCACCTGTCTGAATGGTAAGACTGTGAGCGCAAGAGAAACGGCAAGATTCCAGGTGAATGTGAATAAGATCGGCGCGGATCTGCCGGAGGCATTGGACGGCACGACAAATCCAAGTCTGACCGTATGGACCGGGGAAGATCGGACGCCGCTGACTGCAGAAAACGGCGTGTATTGTGTCGACACGGCAGGAAAAGAGGGGAAACTTACCGTCAGCGCGATGCTGAGCGGTGTGGTTGGCGATAAGACATGGGAAAAGCCGGCGACATCGTTCTGTACAGTAAAGAAGGGCATTTACCAGATCAAGGCGCTTGGTTTGTACGATGTGAATTACGACAAGGCAGTGAAGTCGGACGATGAAGTAGGTTTGCAGGCAGAAGCCGGAAAGACAACGCTGGCGATCGATGATACAGCAACAACAAGTACAGACCGTCTGTATCTGAAGGTTACCTATTATAACGCGGACGGAACACAGACGACGAGCGATATGCCAGGGAAGACTTTTAGCTTCAAGACGAGCGACAGGAAGGTAGCAGAAGTCCAAAAGGATAGGGAAGGTCACAGCTATATCCTGTTTAAGGGTGCAGGTCTTGCGACGATCACGGTAACGGCAGGTGACCAGGGCAAGGCGTCGACGCAGATCAACGTCCAGGTCAGAAGCTATACGCCGGTACTGACGACTAATAAGATCACGATCAACACCTATCTGGAGAATCCCAAGGCCGAATTGCCGGTTATCGAGCGAAACGGCGCGAAGATCACAGAGGCGTCTCTGAGCGATGTGGATGAAAAGCTGACCGTCACGAAGGATGAGACAAATGGAAAATACAGTGTAGAGCTTCTGACGGACTATGCAAGGAAGCAGACGTTGAGAACGAATCTGACATTAAAGACAGACCGCGGAGATGAGGTGACCTATCCGCTTAGCGTGATCATTGATGTGACAAAGCCTAAGGCTACGATCAAAAATACGCAGAAGGCGAACCTGTATGAGGCAGACGCGGCTGCCAGATATACCGTGAGTGCCAATGCGGAGATTGAATCCGTGGAAGTGACAGGAATCGACAGCACGTTTGGATATAGAGGAACTTATACGACCTATAATTCACAGCTTTATTTGACGGCGTTTGGCAAATTGACCGCCGACAACCTGAGCCAGTATCAGAACAGAAAACTGAGCGTGAACAAGGGATCTGCCAAGATTCATTTCAAGGGTTATGCCGAAACCGCGGATCAGACGATCCCGCTCACGGTCGCTACTGTGTTCACGCCAACAAAGCTCAAGGCAGACAACCTGAATGCTGCGCCGGGGCAGACGTCGATGACGGTGATTCCGTATGACAGCAAGACCGGAAAAGCGATCGAGCTGCAGGGTGCAAAGATTACCAATATGAGCGGCCCGGCACTGTCTCTGGATAGTAGCAGTGGGGTGCTGACGGTAGCTGCCACAACGCCGGGTACGGTGAAGGCAAAGATCTTATTGAAGTACACGACAAGTCCGGTGGATCTGACGTTTAAGACAGGAAAGATGACCAGTCCGGAGCTGAATCTTGCACAGAAGGCAGTAACGATCAACACGGCAGATACGGTCGTCAAGAGCGGTTATGTGGAAATACCGCTGACGATCAAGAATTCCGACCAAAAGCCTTCGGAGGGATCCGTGACGCTCAGCGCGAATGGCAGTGCAGTAACGTTACTTAATTCCGGTTATCTGGAATATGAATACGAGGACGGAGTCCTGAGGCTGGGAGTTGGCAGCAGACCTTCGAATGTCCGGACGGGAAGCTACAGCCTGAACGTGAACTGCACGGACATTTATGGCGAGAAAACAGTAAAAGCTGCGAAGCTCACGGTCAAGATCGTGGAGAGCGATGTGACGGCACAGGTGAAGACCTCCGGCAAGATCAATCTGCTGGATCGGCCGAACAATGGAATGTTGGTTACCACAATACTTAAAAACGCTACGAGCAATGTCAAGGTACAGGGAGCAGCTGTGACCGGCGAGCACGCAGACAAGTTCTATGCGGCATATTATCATCAGGGAGCGGTCAGCGATGATGGCAAGTTCTGGATCTACGCAGCCGATGACGCGGATGTAATAAGCGGTGAAAAGTATCTTGTGAAGCTCCGTCTGGTGTTGAGCAACGACAAGGTGGTGGAAACCAGCACGTATGTGACAGCGACACAGAAGCTGCCGAAGCTGAAGGTTACGGCGGCCAATGCAACGCTTTACCGGGATGGAACGATGTCTACGACCGTGCAGGCGGCAAGCAGTGTGACCGATCTGTATCCGGGAGAGCTGAGTCTGGTATCCAATACAGCAAGCCGGTATTTTACATTTGACGCGGAGACGGGAACGCTTTCCCTGAAGTCGGCAGATGTTCCGGCAGGAACTTACAAACTCACGATGAGCTATCGTGTGGACGGAGCTTCCGTCAATGTAAAGGGAGCGGAAGCAACGCTCAGCATCACTGTCAGGTGATAAAAGTCACGGGCGCTTCATACACTGTTAAAAAGAGTGTGTGATGCTTATGCAGAATAAGTGGAAAGCGTTTGTGGGAAGTGCAGGATATACCGTGGCGGTTGTCGCTCTCGGTATCTACCTGTCGGCAGGCAGTATGCAGCAATATGAAGGATTATACAAGCCACCTCTGGCACCGCCGGGGTGGCTTTTTCCTGTTGTGTGGACGATCCTGTATATCCTGATGGCGATCGCCTCCTGGAAGGTGGCGCTGTCGCTTGACCCGGATCGCGGCAAGGCGCTGCTGCTGTACCGGATACAGCTAGTCGTGAACATCCTCTGGCCGGTTTTCTTTTTCCGGCTGGAGCGGTACTGGCTCGCCTTTCTGTGGCTCGCCCTTCTCTGGATCCTGGTAAAAAAGACGATCGAGGCTTTTTCGGAGGTGAATATGAAGGCCGGGCAGCTTATGATCCCCTACATTTACTGGATCACCTATGCGGTGTACCTGAATCTGGCATATGCGCTGCATGGATGAGGATGAAGCGGGCATACTAAGGAGAAAACAACAGGGCGCGAAGCCCGGATATGGAGGACACAATGGAAGACGATACGATCAAATTACTGCGGGAGTGCAATTCGGGGATCAAAATGGGAATCTCCTCTCTGGAGGATGTGATGTCCCATGTGAAAGACAGCCATCTGGAAAAGCTGTTGCTGCAGAGCAAGGATACGCATTGCAGGCTGGGTGACGAGACACATGCCTATCTGAAGGAGTATCACGATGAGGGCAAGGAGCCGGCGGCGATGGCAAAGATGATGTCCTGGGTGAAGACAAATATGAAGTTTACCGGGGAGGATTCCGACCGCGTGGTGGCGGATCTGATCACTGACGGGTGTAACATGGGAGTAAAATCACTCTACCGTTACCTGCACCAGTATCCGGCTGCGGAGGAAAAGGTCAAGAAGCTCGCGAAGGATGCGATCGAGGCGGAGGAAACGCTGATACGTGATATGAGGGATTACCTCTAAAACGAGAATTAACTTCATTGGAAGTTAATTCTCGAGAAGATACCTTCAGTGGAAGGTATCTTCCTTGGTGGCTGGCTTTTTTCTTTACTTTAGCATGGCAGTGTGTTAGAATACAAAAGTATTAAAAACATATAGCACATATATGGAGGAGAACATTATGAAAAAGAAACTGGCACTGATGCTGGCAGCTACGCTGGCAATGGGGACGCTGCTGACAGGATGTGGAAGCGCATCCGGCGAAGCGGCACAGACGAGCACAGAAACACAGGAGAGCACAGAGGCAGAGGATACGGCTGCGGATACCGAGCAGGCTGACGAGGCGAGCGCGGATACACAGATCGTATACGCGGTCGAGGCAGGATCTGCCGGGGAAGAAGTTGCACAGGAGAAGGGATTCCAGATCAACTCCGTAGCATCCCAGGCAGACGCGCTTATGGAAGTGGCATCCGGTACTTCGGACGCAGCGATCATCGATCTGCTGATGGCAGGCGCTATGATCGGAGAGGGAACCAGTTACCCGAACCTGACACACACGGATGAGCTTACCACAGAAGAGTACGGTGTTGGATGTCGTAAGGGATCGGATCTTGCATCCTTTATCAACTCTGTATTTGCAGAGACTTACGCGGACGGCTCCATGCTGGAGACAGCGACAACTTACGGCGTGCAGGAAGCGCTGGTTGAGCAGAGCGCGGTAGAGTTTACCGAGTCCGAGAGCGACAGTGATGTAGCTTACATCAAGGATAAGGGAACACTGATCGTCGGAATCACAGATTTTGCTCCGATGGATTACAAGGATGAGTCCGGCGAGTGGATCGGCTTCGACGCAGATATGGCGCGCAAGGTAGCGGAAAAGCTCGGCGTGGAGGCACAGTTTGTAGAGATCGACTGGGATAACAAGATCATGGAGCTGGATTCCAAGAATATCGATGTGGTTTGGAATGGTATGACGCTTACCAGCGAAGTGAAGGAAGCCATGGAATGTACGAACGCATACTGCAATAATGCGCAGGTAATCGTAGTAGCACAGTAATCGATCACAGAAGAACATTGCCCGCAGTCCGTGAAGGCTGCGGGTATTTTGGAGAGAACCCTATGTTTTTGAATGTCACAAGGTCGCTGATGGGCGGTCTGCTTACAACTTTTCAGATCTTTATCTTTACTCTTATCTTTTCCCTGCCGCTGGGACTGGTCATTGCGTTCGGAGCCATGAGCCGGTTTAAGCCGCTGCGTTATCTGGTCAATCTTCTGGTATGGGTGATCCGGGGAACACCGTTGATGCTTCAGCTTATCATCATATTTTACGGTCCGGGACTGTGGCTTGGCCACAACATCTGGAGCGGCAACGAGGCAGGAAGGATCACGGCGACCGTCGTGGCGTTCAGCATCAATTATGCCTGCTATTTCTCCGTAATCTTCCGGGGCGGGATCGAAGGCGTTCCGGCAGGACAGCGCGAGGCGGGGCAGGTTCTTGGCATGACCAAGACGCAGATCTTTTTCCGGATCACGCTGCTGCAGATGGTGAAGCGGGTCGTTCCGCCGATGTCAAACGAGATCATCACGCTGGTGAAGGATACCTCGCTGGCGCGTATCATTGCAGCCTACGAGCTGACTTTTGCAGGCTATTCTTTTATGAAAAGTAACGGACTGACCTGGCCGCTCTTCTATACCGGTGTATTTTATCTGCTTTTTGTCGGTATCCTGACACTGCTGTTCAACTTTATCGAGCGCAAGCTGGATTACTTTAAATAAGGGGGAGTTACGATGGCAATTCTGGAAGTAAATCATATCGAAAAACATTTTGGCTCCACGCAGGTATTAAAGGATGTCAGCTTTTCGCTGGAGGAAGGAAACGCTCTCGCGATCATCGGTTCCTCCGGCTCCGGTAAGACGACGCTGCTGCGCTGCCTGAATTTTCTGGAGACGGCGGACAAGGGAACGATCACGGTAAGGGGAGAGAAGCTGTTTGACGCCTCGATGTCCAGCCGCGAGCAGGAGAAGGATCTTCGGACGAAGCGGCTGCATTTTGGAATGGTATTTCAGAGCTTTCACCTTTTCCCGCAGTATACCGCGCTGGAGAATGTGACGCTGGCAGAGCAGCTTCTGGCAAAGGAACGGCCGGATTTCAAACAGAACAGGAAGGCGATCCTGGACGAGATCGACGCGCACGGAAAGGAACTGCTCGCGCAGATGGGGTTGTCGGAGCGGATGAGCCATTATCCGCACCAGCTTTCCGGAGGGCAGCAGCAGAGAGTGGCGATCGCAAGGGCGCTGGCGCTCAAGCCGGATATCCTGTGCTTCGACGAGCCGACTTCGGCGCTTGACCCGGAGCTTACCGGAGAGGTTCTCAAGGTGATCCGCGGACTGGCCGAGCAGAAGACGACGATGATCATCGTGACCCATGAGATGGCGTTTGCCAGGGATGTGGCAGATCAGCTCATCTTTATGGACGACGGCGTGATCGTGGAGCAGGGCGATCCGAGGCAGGTGATCGATCACCCGCAGGAGGAGAGAACGAAGCAGTTCCTGATCCGGTATACGGAAGGCTGAAAAAGCAGTCAAAAAAACTTGGCCTTACAACCATTGTAAGGTTTAGAATGTTTCCCGAAGGAGGAAACGACCTGGTCACAGCAGCCGCAGAGCGACAGTGCGGATCAGGATAAGGTATGATGGAAAAAAATCTGACGACGGGCAGCGTGTTAAAGACGATCCTGCTCTTTGCACTGCCCTATCTTTTCTCTTATTTTCTTCAGACGCTTTATGGGATGGCGGATCTGTTTATCATTGGACAGTACCGTGGGGTGGACGGTATCACCGCGGTTTCCAACGGGGGACAGGTCATGCACATGCTCACCGTCATCATTGTCGGACTGGCAATGGGCGCGACGGTGACGATCGGCCGCGCCGTGGGAGCGAACAGACAGGAAGAGGCAGCTTTGGCTATCGGCAATACGGTCACGCTTTTCATGGTGGTCGCGGTCGTGGTGACAGCCGTACTGCTGGTGTGCGTGACGCCCATTGTTCATCTGATCGGAACGCCGGAGGAGGCGGTCGAAGGCACCAGACAGTATCTGACGATCTGTTTTGTGGGGATTCCCTTTATCACAGCTTACAACATCATCAGCTCCATTTTTCGTGGAATGGGAGATTCCAGAAGCCCGATGTATTTCATCGGTATCGCCTGTGTTGCCAACATAGCGCTCGATTACCTGTTTATGGGCGGCTTTGATATGGGACCGGCGGGCGCGGCGCTTGGGACGACGCTCGCACAGACGCTGAGCGTGGTGATCGCGCTCTGGGCGATCCGCAGAAGGCAGACGGGGATCCGGCTTTCCGGCAAAGATTTCAGACCACAGAGGGGGATGCTTTCGCGGATCCTCAAGATCGGAATCCCGGTGGCGGTACAGGATGGCTGTATCCAGATCGCGTTTATCGTTATCACGGTGATCGCAAATCACCGGGGACTGAACGACGCGGCGGCGGTCGGGATCGTGGAAAAGGTGATCGGGGCGCTCTTTATCGTGCCGTCTTCGATGCTGGCAGCTGTCTCCGCGCTCGCAGCGCAGAATATCGGCGCCGGGAAGCATGACAGGGCGGCAAAAACCACGCGCTATGCTATTTTTATCACGGTTGCATACGGTGTGGTCGTCAATCTGCTGATCCAGCTTACGGCGGAGTCGGTGCTTGGATTTTTCACGACAGATGCGGCGGTGATCCTTCTGGGAAGTCAATATATCCGCGGATATATCTGGGACGCCATCTTTGCGGGAGTTCACTTCTGTTTCAGCGGCTACTTTTGCGCTTATGGCAGATCGTATCTGGGATTTTTGCACAATATCCTGTCGATCACGTTGGTCAGGATACCGGGCTCGTATCTGACGTCGGCGAGATTCCCGGATACGCTTCTTCCGATGGGAATGGCGGCGCCTGCCGGTTCGCTCCTGTCTGTTGGGATCTGCCTTGCGGCGTATGTTATTCTGAAAAGAAGAGGGGTTCTGCAGAGGGAGACATAGTATGAGTGTAGATAATTGCGAAATCTGCATTGTGTGAGTGAATTGTACAGATGAATAACCAAGCAAAGGGACCTTTTAGGGCGCTGGTACTTAGTGGCTGTCCTTTAGCCACTTACGTACCATTGCGCCCGGATTGGAGCGAAAGCGTGCCCTGGCTGGTTATTCATTCTGGACAATTTAATAGCAGATTTATGCGTGTTACAATTATCTAAATATACTTTAGTAAGAAGGAGAAAAGCCGTGGAGGACAGGCAGATATTCAGGATCGGTGAGGTCGCAGGGATGTTTCATATCAGTATGGGGACGCTCGTTCCTCACGGCTCGATGAGATCACGGTAAGGTGGCTTCCGGCAGGGAAGTTTATCCGGATCCGCGATTCGATCCGCATCCGGAGCTATCTGGATCTGGAGGCGCAGGAGTACCGAAAGTACGATACGGTGTTTCTGCTGCTGGATGAGGAGGATGCCTACGATGGAACGCCGGAGCAGTTTGACGAGCAGATCTGCGTGTGTATCCGCTTTTGCGGAAGTCATACGGAAGCGCCGCAGTATTATGCAAAACTTATGAACTATATCCGGGAGCACGACCTTCGCGCTGACGGCTTTTCGAGGGAAATCACGCTGATCGATTACGGATTTACCGGGGATACGGAGAAGTTTGTGACGGAGATCAGCATCCCGGTCGCAGCGTCAAAAAAAGCAGACTGAGTTGTCAGCCTGCTTTTTCTCCGGTTGTAAAAAGGTCGTCCCTTGTGATATTTTTCAGCCACTTTTCACTCCGATACCGCCGGAAGACCCAGGGCCACTTCACAAACTCGTCGGTGCAGAGCAGGAAGTAGACGACCATGACCGGCAATTTAAAGACAAAGGCGGCAAGGAATCCGAGCGGAACGGCATAGCACCACATATCGATAGTGTCGCAGATCATTCCGAAACGGCTGTCTCCGCCTGCCCGGAAAACGCCGGCGATCAGAGTCGTGTTGACGGCGGCTCCCATAACATAGTAGGAGTTGATAAGCAGCATATATTTCAGATAGTGCATGGCAGTGTCCGTCAGGGACGCAAAGTGCAGGACAAACGGGGTGGCGGCAAGGATCAGCACGCCGCCGACTGCACCCGTGATGACGGTCAGCTTTATGATCTTTTTGGCGTAATCCCGCGCAAGATCCAGGTTGCCCTGTCCCATGACATTGCCGAGCAGGATCCCGCCGGCGCTGGCTGTGCCGAAGCACAGAACCGTCGCGAAGTTGCGGACGACGACGACCAGGGAATTGGCAGCCACGACGTCGGTGCCCAGATGGCCGAGGATCACCGAGTACATGGAAAAAGCAACGCTCCAGGAAATATCGTTGAGGAGCGCGGGCAGGGCAAGGTGAAGAAAGTCCTTGACCAGCAGCTTATTGTGAAGAAACATATACGCCGGATTCAGCCGGATGTCCTTGCTGAGCAGGGAAACGATCACACAGCCCAGAAGCTCTGTCACACGGGAAATGACGGTTGCCAGAGCGACTCCTGCCGCGCCCAGCTTCGGTGCTCCGAACAGTCCGAAGATAAAGACGGCGTTCAGGAAGATGTTCAGCACAAAGGCAAGGATATTCAGGAGCATGGAGATGGTCACCCGACCGATGCTGCGCAGGATGGCGAGATAGACCTCTATGACGCACCAGCAAAGGTACGTGATGGACATAAAGCGCAGGTATCCGGCTCCGATCGAGATCAGCTCGGCGTCTTTTGTGAACACCTTCATCATCAGTTCCGGCGCAAAAAACGCGAAGGCGGAAAAGACAAGGGTAATCAGGATGGAAAAGCGAAGCGCGATCCCTTCGACAACGCGGATCGGCTGCAGATCCTTTTTGCCCCAATACTGTGCGCACAGCATCGAAGCGCCTGTGCCAAGCCCGTAGTATACCATGAACAGGATGTTGGCGTAGTTGGCGGCCAGCGATACGGCGGAGATCGAGGATTGTCCCACATAGTTGAGCATGACCACATCGGCCGAGTTGACCGCGGCGCTCAGAAGATTCTGTACGACGATCGGGATGACGAGTTTCAGTATTTTCGAATAAAAGCCCGAGGTTTCATTATTCTTTATCGCAGTTTTCATAAGTAAAGTCCTTTTTTCTATATATTCCGGTATGACCCGAATAGTTACAATGTAGCTTAGTGACTGGAAAAAGTCAACAATAATCATACCGGAATGTGGGAAAGTGTGGTATGATAACTGTGAGTGTTTTCGAAGAAGCTACGGCTGACAGTGAGAAGTCAACGAATGGGAAACAAAACGGATGACGGAGAGACATCTGCGGTGATCTGTTAAAATGATAAATGGAAAAGGGAGGACCTACACATGAAGAAAATGGAAGAATATGTGCGCAGCATACCGGATTTTCCGGAGAAAGGAATCATATTCCGGGACGTGACCAGCGTTCTGCAGGATGCGGACGGACTGGCGCTTGCTATCGATTCCATGAAAGCGATGCTTGACGGACTGGACTTTGATGTGATCGTGGGAACCGAGTCGAGAGGCTTTATCTTTGGCGTGCCGATCGCTTACTCGATGCACAAGGCGTTTGTTCCGGTGCGCAAGAAGGGCAAGCTGCCGATGGAGACGATCTCGAAGGAGTACGATCTGGAGTATGGCAGTGCAGTGATCGAAATGCACAAGGACTCGATCAAGCCGGGACAGAAGGTCGTAGTCGTAGATGATCTGATCGCCACGGGCGGCACGATCGAGGCGGCGATCCAGATGATCGAGGAGCTCGGCGGAGAAGTGGTAAAGGTTATTTTTCTGATGGAGCTTGCCGGACTCAAGGGAAGAGAACGGCTGAAAGGCTATGACGTGGACAGCGTTATCATTTACGAGGGAAAATAAGATAAGAAAAAGTAACTGCAAAGCAGGTTTACGAGTGCCCGGGGAGACGGCGAGAATAGCTGTCAGTCCCGGGCATTTGCATATTCTGAGGGCGTCATGCCGCAGCAGCGCTTGAAGTACCTCGTAAAATGCGAGAGATTGTCGAAGCCGGACTGCGCGGCGGCCTGGGAGACGGGAAGCTGCTCCACCTGAAGCAGATAGCGCGCCCGCTCCAGCCGGGCGTCGAGAAGTTCCGCCTTGGGAGAACGGTTGAAAAAGCGCTTATAATATTGGTAGAACTGGCTGCAACCCAGATTCGTGAGAGCGGCCATGGAGGCGGAAGTCCAGTCGTGGTCGATATGCGTCAGGATCTCGGTGCGCGCCTTGTGAAACTGCGAATACAGCTCGCCGGAGAGCGCAGGATCCTCCTGACACAGATGGTATTGTCTGGAAAAATAAATAAAAAACTGGTGCATCAGATGGTCACTCTGCTGTATATACAGCTCCTGCTTGGAGACATTTTCCACATAAATACTACGGAAAAGCTCATTTAGTACGGCAGGGTTTGAGGGGTAGACGATCTGATTTACCGGAAGGTCGTAGTCCTTCAGAAAAGCGTCGTCCTCACAGGTAAAGTGGACAAAGCTGTTGTGGAAACGGCGCACCGCCTGATAGATCTGGGGAGAGCCGGGCGGAAAAAGGACGAAGGCGCCTTCCTTTGTCAAAACGGTGCGGTCATTCAGCTGCACCTTCATGGGAGTAAAGAAAAGCAGCATGAGATAGTCGCCGCTCCCGCTTGGGCGGTCGATCTTATCGTAATCCGGGTTGGAACGGTTGTAATCGCAGTAGGTAATATGAAACATGGGACACCTCTTTTCCATAAGCGGCTCTGAAAGCGGGTTTAATCTGGTATCAGCGTATCGTATACCGGAAAAAAAGTCAAATACTACGGAAGAAAAGATATAGATAATCTATGCAGAATTGTTAAAATCAAGATAGTTGCAGCTAGAGAAAAACAGAAATGGGAAGGTATGGGTCAAAAATGAAAAAAGCGGAAGTAATCATTGATAAGCACTATATAACCGGAAAAATTGACAAGAGATTGTATGGCTCCTTTATCGAGCATCTCGGAAGAGCTGTCTATGAGGGGATCTATCAGCCGGAGAGTTCGTTTGCAGACGAGCAGGGCTTCCGGAAGGACACGCTGGAGCTGGTGAAGGAGTGTCAGGTTCCGATCGTCCGTTACCCGGGCGGAAATTTTGTATCCGGCTACAAATGGGAGGACGGCGTCGGCCCGAAGGAAAAAAGACCGAGTCAGGTAGATCTGGCATGGCAGGTGGTCGAGACAAACCAGTTCGGACTGAACGAGTTTGCAGACTGGGCGAAGAAGGCCGGAACAGACATCATGATGGCTGTGAATCTGGGGACGCGCGGAATCCAGGAAGCAAAGGATCTTCTGGAATACTGCAATTTCCAGGAGGGAACGCAGATGAGCGATCTGCGGCGCAGCCACGGCTACGAAAAGCCGCATAACATCAAGACCTGGTGTCTTGGCAATGAGATGGACGGTCCCTGGCAGATCGGCCATAAGACGGCGACAGAGTACGCAAGACTTGCCCACGAGACAGGAAAAGTGATGAAAATACTGGACCCGTCGATCGAGCTGGTAGCCTGCGGAAGCTCTTATTCCCATATGCCGACGTTCGGCGAGTGGGAGGCGACGGTGCTGGATGAGTGTTACGATACGGTCGATTACGTTTCGATGCACCAGTACTATGGAAACCGCGACGACGATTCGGCAAACTTCCTTGCAAGCAGCGTGGATCTGGATCAGTTCATCACCAACGTGACGGCGATCTGCGATTATGTCAAGGGAAAGCACCATGGCAAGAAGAATATCAATATCTCGCTGGATGAGTGGAATGTCTGGTATCATTCCAACGAGGCGGACAGCAAGCTGGAAAAATGGATCCAGAAGCCGCATCAGCTTGAGGATATCTATAATTTCGAGGACGCCCTTCTTGTGGGAAGTATGCTGATCACCATGCTCCGTCATGCAGACCGTGTAAAGATCGGCTGTCTGGCGCAGCTTGTCAACGTGATCGCACCGATCATGACGTCGGATACCGGGGCGTGGAGACAGACCATCTTTTATCCTTATATGCACGCAGCGACGATGGGACAGGGAACGGTTCTGAACACGATCGTAAAATCACCTGTCTATGAGGCAAAGCAGCACGGCGAAGCGCCTTATCTGGACTGCGTTGTCGTGGAGAATGAGGAGAAGGAGGAGCTGGTGCTCTTTGCGGTGAACAAGGATCTGGAAGAGGATATGGAGATCACGCTGGATCTGAGACAGTACGAGGGCTATCGCGTGGCAGAGCAGCTTGTGATGCACGACGAGGATCTCAAGGCGGTCAATACCGAGCAGGATCCAGGCCGTATTGTCCCGAAGAAGGCAGACAGCGCGAAGCTGGACGGCGGAATCCTTACGGCAGTGCTTTCGCACAAGAGCTGGAACGTGATCCGACTGGCAAAATAGAAGCCGCAAAACTGGATAAATCGAAAGTCCCCGGGATGCTTTGTCATGCCGGGGATTTATGATGTAATCTGTGTAAAAAACCGATTGAAGTGGGAGAAGGTTTCTGCTATGATACCTGTGAATGTCGATAACGTGGCGTCCAGGCTGGTTATCGATTTGCACACTTCAAAAATTGAAATTACGAACTTCGCAATTAAAAGATAAATTACAAATAGGGAAAGGTGAGGTTGTTATGGAAAAGGATATGACAAAGGGAAGCCCGATGCGGCTGATTCTCGGATTTGCCGTGCCGCTCTTGTTCGGACTTTTATTTCAGCAGTTTTACAGTATGGTGGACACGATCATCGTGGGGCACTATCTGGGTGTGGAGGCGCTCGCTGCCGTGGGAGCGACCGGATCGGTCAATTTCCTGATCATCGGGTTCTGTATGGGCGTGTGCAACGGATTTGCCCTGCCGATCGCGCAGGAGTTTGGAGCGGGAAATGCGCCCAGGCTGCGCCAGTTTGTCGCAAACAGCGTCTGGCTTTCGGTCATTTTCGCCGCAGTGATGACAGTCGTGGTATCGCTGCTCTGCAGACCGATCCTGCAGCTCATGCGGACGCCGGAAAATATCATCGACGGCGCTTACAGCTATATCATCGTCATTTTTATCGGAATTCCGGTCGTATTTTTGTACAACGTCACGGCGTCCATCATCCGTTCCCTGGGGGACAGCAAGACGCCGGTCATCTTTCTGGTGATGGCGGCGGTTCTCAATATCTTTCTGGATCTGCTGCTGATCATCGTGATCCCTATGGGCGTGGCAGGAGCGGCTGTGGCGACCGTCGTATCGCAGGCGATCGCGGGCGTGTGCTGTCTGCTCTATATGTATCGCAAATTTGAGATCCTGCACCTTTCGAAGGAGGAGTGGAAGTGGAACAGCGACTGTGTAGGGCGTCTGTGTAATATGGGAATCCCTATGGGGCTGCAGTATTCTATCACAGCCATCGGAAGCGTCATCCTGCAGAGCGCCGTCAACGGGATCGGTTCTGACGCGGTTGCGGCGGTCACAGCGGGCAGCAAGCTCAGTATGCTGATGATGTGCCCGTTTGACGCGATGGGGTCCACGATGGCAACCTACGGGGGACAGAATGTGGGAGCCGGAGATCTCGACCGGGTAGGAAAAGGCTTGAAATCCTGCACGCTGCTGGGGCTGCTCTATTCCCTGCTGGCGATCGGGATCGTTTTTCTGGGGGGGAAATATATGCTTCTGCTTTTCCTGGACGCGGACGAGACGGTGATCCTGGCAAATGCGTATGCGTTCGTGCGGACGAACGTGTTCTTCTACTTCCCGCTTGCGCTGGTCAATATCGTCCGTTTCCTGATCCAGGGTATGGGCTTCAGCAAGCTGGCTGTGTTTGCGGGAGCGTTTGAAATGCTGGCGAGAGGACTTGCGGGATTTGTTCTGGTTCCGTTTTTTGGATTTCCGGCGGTGTGCTTTGCCAATCCGCTTGCATGGATCTTTGCGGACATTTTCCTGATCCCGGCATATTTCCATGTAAGAAAGAGGTTGCAGAAGATCTTAGGGAACAGAAAGACTGCCGATCCGGCCTGAAAAGGATATTTTTGTAAACTGAGCAGGCCTTTGGGGAGAAGCAGAGAGAAACGAAAGAAAGATAGATAGGGGAATACGATGGGAACTGTGATATTTGCCATGACGCACAAGAAATTCAGGACGCCGGGAGATCCGGTCTATGTGCCGCTCCAGGTGGGGCGTGCGTGCAGCGCGGACCTTGGTTATATAGGGGATGATACCGGAGATAACATTTCCAATCAGAACTGCTTTTTCGGAGAACTGACCGGCGTCTACTGGGTGTGGAAAAATTTCAAAACGAGCGATCATGTGGGAATCTGTCATTACCGGAGATATTTCTGCACTGAGGAGGGACGGATCCTCACAGAGGCAGAGTATGAAAAGATCCTGCGCGATTACGACATTATCACTTCCAAGAAACTAAAGCTCAATTACAGCTATTATGACGGCTATGCGAGCGACTACAACATAAATGATCTGCAGGCGGTAGGCGGGGCGATCCGGATGTACTACCCGGAGTACCGGGAGGCGTTTGAAAAGCTGGTGCACGGCAAGGGGACGTATTTTGGCAATATGATGGTCTGTTCCAAGGAGTTGTATGACGCGTACTGCGAATGGCTCTTTGGGATCTTTGAACGGGCGAAGGAGCACATCGACGCATCTGGCTACGATGATTACCACAAGAGGGTGTATGGATTTATCTCCGAATTTCTGCTGATGGTATATGTTGAGGTCCACGGATTGCGGGCGTACGAATGTAAGGTCGGGATGACGGATGAAAAGCGTGAGACAGCCGAGATGAAGCAGCGTCTGGCTGAATTTTTCCGGGAAAAGGATATTGCCGGTGCGAAAGCGTATTTTCTGGAATGTCTGGAAAAGCGGCCTGATGTGCTGATGGAGGCTTCGGATATTACCGGGGAACTGAAACTTTCGATGCAGGTGATCGCTGTCTGCGAGCTGGAGCAGCAGGCATACGGAAGCAGCGTGATCGACAGAATACAGGATTTTGGAGAGCTGATGGATTATTTCACGAAGGTGAACGAGGCGGTGAGGGCGCTCAAATTGTCAGACTTCACTTACCTGAGCGCAGAGCAGGCAGAGGCCTGTCTGCGCGAGAAGCAAGCGACTGAGATCGCGATAGACGCTGCCAGACGACTGGCGGGATAACAGATCAGATCGTAAATTTCCGCAGCAGCTCGGTCAGCTCAGCGGCGCGCAGCTGTAATTTCCCGGCGGCGTCATCCAACGTCTGGATCGCGCTGTGCTGTGCAGCGACGGTGCGGTTCACATTGGAGGAGCCGGCGGCTGTCTGCGCGGATATGCTGGAAATCCCTTCGATGGCGTTTAAGGTTGTGCTGCGGGATTCTTCCATATTATGCAGGCTGTCCGAGATCGCGTGAATGGAATCGATCAGCGTGTGGATCTGTTCATCCATGGAAAGGAAGGACTGCGTCGTCCGGTTGACGGCGGCTTCCTGCTGTTCTACGGTCTTGGCAGCCTGACTCGCGATGGAGACGGCGTTGCCGGTGGTAGACACGATATCGTTGATGATCTTCTGGATCTGCCCGGCTGAGTCGGCGGACTGATCGGCGAGGAGACGGATCTGCTCGGCGACGACGGCGAAGCCTCGTCCTGCATCACCCGCGCGCGCTGCCTCGATGGAAGCGTTGAGCGAAAGCAGGTTGGTTTCCTGCGCAATGCTGTTGATGCTTTCGACGATCTGCCCGATGGAGCGTGATTTGTCAGCGAGCTGTTTGATCGCTTCGATGACATTCTCCGTGATGGCGGAAGTTTCCTGCGCGCTGGCGGTCAGCTCCTTCATGGAGGCGATACCGGTGTTGATCGAAGTGCCGGTAGACTGCGTCAGAGCGGTGATCTGGTTAGCGTCCTGCGTCACGCTGCCGATCCGGTCAGAGAGATGATCCATCTGCGTGAGACAGTCGGCAGAATTTTCATCAAGCTGGGAAATGCCGGAATCGATCTCCGACACGGCGTTCCGGATGTCCTCCGATGTCGCAAGGAATGTTTCGGAGGAGGAGGATACCTGCGAGGCAGCCGCGTTCAGGGAATCGCTGGTCGAGGTCACGTTGGTGATCAGTCCTTTCATATTGTCCGTCATGGAATTTACCCCCTCGGCAAGGAGACGGAATTCGTCCTTTGCCCTGGAGCGCAGATGGATCGTCAGGTCTCCGGAGGAGATCTTTTTTAATTGCTTTAAAATATAGTAGATGTTCCGGTTGATATGACCGGAAAGCAGATAGCCGAGCAGAGCGGCTATTGATGCACCGACGGCGGCCATGACAAGAGCCGCTGTTTTGATGTCACTCACCTGCGCCATGATCGCGGATTCAGGGATCAGCGAACAGAGCATGGCAGAGTGGCTGGCAATGGGCGCGTAGAGGAAAAGATACCGTGCACCGTCGTGGGTGACGTATTCCATGCCGCTTTCCTGTGAGGCGGCCGCTTTTTCATAGAAGGAGGACTGGCTGAAAACACCGTCCTTCGAGGCAGTACCGTCCGCATACAGTTCGCAGCCGTCCTGTGTCACCAGAGCGACATAGCTTCCCTCGCCCGCATTCATCGTGGAAAGGGTGTCCGTGATCAGGCTTTTGTCAAAATCGATCAGCATGATCGCCTTACCGTTGTTGAAGTGCTTGGCAAGACGCAGGGAATAGTCGTCGGCGGCAGTGCCGAGCGCTTCATCCGCATCGGACTGATTGCCGAAGAGGAAGTAGGAGGCACGGTTCTCGCTGACCATAGCGCCCTCCGGCGTGGCGATATAGGCAGAATAGAGTGCATCGCCCCTGGGGGAGGCGGAGGTGATCGGATCGAGGTCGTCGGATATAAAATAAATATCACAGATCAGATTGTTCGTGTTGACGTCACGGCTGACCTCCTTGTTGGATGTCAGGACCAGCGTTTTTCCGGTCGTGCTGTCGAGCAGACCTTTGAAATATTTGGTGATCTCATCGTCGGAAAGGTAGGATTTGTAGTTGGACCGCACCGTGTCGATGGCGAGCGTAAGGTACTGGTTTGTCATTTCCATCGTCTGGCTGGCAGAATTTTCATAGTTGGCGATGATCGCCGCCGATGCCAGCTTGTAAGAGATCCCGCCCAGAAGGATGATACACAGCACTGGAACCAGAAAGGAGCTGATCAGCTTTGTGCGGAGCTTCTTGTGAAAAGGAATGGTATCGTTGCGAAGGGTAGATTTTTTTTCAGTCTTTTTCATACGCGTGTTCCTCCTGCGGATTAAGTAAAAATCAGATCATCGTCTGCACTTTGCCTGAACAATTTTATTTTACGAAAAAAATCGAAAAAATACAAGAAAAAGCAGGAAGAAATTCTGATAAATCGCAACAGTTAAGCTGTTAAACACAAAACATTTTAAGTAATGCAGTTGTTGCGCAGGGAAATACATGGTAAACTGTTACTATTCAGAGCCGTGCGGCGCGTTACTGCCGATTCTGCAAAGGTTTCGCGGGTCTGGAAAAGTAAAATAGAAAGAAATGGGGATTTGCTATGGAGTATCAGGAGGCTTATCAGAAACTGGAGAAGTATGGTCAGCTGCATGTGCTTGACTATTACAAGGAACTGACACAGGAGCAGAAGGATCTTCTGCTCGACCAGATAGAAAATACAGATTTCGGCGTTCTCGCCATGTGCGGGGAGAAGGGTCACGCGAACGGGCGGGGGAAGATCACACCGATCCCGGTCATGCAGCTCCCGGAGATCGAGGAAAAGAAAGAAGAGTTTACAAAGATCGGACTGGAAGCGATCAAGGCAGGCAAGGTGGGCGCTGTGCTTCTGGCAGGCGGCATGGGCACAAGGCTTGGTTCTGATCAGCCCAAGGGCGTTTACAATATCGGTCTGACGAAGGACGTCTTTATTTTCCAGAGACTGATCGAAAATCTGCTGGAGGTGGTACACCAGGCGGGCGCGTGGGTTCCGCTTTACGTGATGACCAGCGATAAGAACCATGAGACGACCACGGCTTTTTTTAAGGAGAAAAACTATTTCGGATACGATCCGGTATACATCCGCTTTTTCATGCAGGATATGGCGCCGGCGGCCGACTACAGCGGCAAAGTATATATGGAAGAAAAATACAAGATTTCCACGTCCCCGAACGGAAACGGAGGCTGGTTTTTGTCGATGATGAAGGCCGGGATCGTTGAGCAGGTAAAGGCAGCAGGCGTAGAGTGGCTGAATGTCTTTTCCGTGGACAACGTGCTGCAGCGTATCGCGGATCCCTGCTTTGTAGGGGCTACGATCGCGACGGAAAGCGCAGTCGGCGCGAAGGTGGTAAGAAAGGTCTCGCCGGATGAGAAGGTGGGCGCAATGTGCCTTGAGGATGGCAAGCCTTCCATCGTGGAATACTATGAGATGACACAAGAGCTGATGGACGCGAAGGATGAAAAGGGAGAGCCGGCTTACAATTTCGGCGTGATCCTGAATTATCTGTTCCGGGAGAAGGATCTGGAGGAGATCGTCGGAAAGAAGCTGCCGCTTCATGTGGTGGAGAAGAAGATCCCTTATTTAAATAAAGAAGGAGAGCACGTGAAGCCGGAGGAGGCGAACGGCTACAAGTTCGAACAGCTTGTGCTGGATATGATCCATGAGCTGGATTCCTGTCTGCCCTTCGAGGTCGTGCGCAGCCGCGAGTTTGCACCGATCAAGAATAAGACGGGCGTGGATTCGGTGGAGAGCGCCAGAAAGCTGTGCGAGGAAAACGGAATCGCACTGTAAGTTAATATTTAACAAAAAAACAGGTTTGGATAACATTCATGTATTGAGAAAACAGCCTGAAAAGTTGTAATATTGGGATAAGTTAAGAGAGCAAAGAACAGGATAGCGCTCATGCCGGATTAACATATGAACAATCACTGTGCGAAGCGGTCATGGGTGCATCACAACCGCAGCGTCTGTACCAGTGCACACCCGATGCAGACACAATATGCGAGGCAGGTGTGCAGAAATGAGGAGCAAGATGGCAATTTTAGTGACAGGTGGCGCCGGATATATCGGTTCCCACACAGTAGTAGAATTACAGAATGCAGGATATGATGTAGTAGTTCTGGATAACTTATCCAATTCCAGCGAAAAGTCGCTCAAGAGAGTGGAGAAGATCACCGGAAAGCCGGTTACCTTCTACAAAGCGGACATTCTTGACCGGGAAGCGCTGGAGCAGGTTTTTGAAAAAGAGAAGATCGACTCCTGTATCCACTTTGCGGGACTGAAGGCAGTGGGCGAGTCCGTACAAAAGCCCTGGGAATACTATGAAAACAATATTGCCGGAACACTGACGCTGGTGGATGTTATGCGCAAGCATGGCGTGAAGAATATCATCTTCTCATCCTCCGCGACCGTATACGGAGATCCGGCATTTATTCCGATCACAGAGGAATGTCCTAAGGGACAGTGCACCAATCCTTACGGATGGACGAAGTCGATGCTCGAGCAGATCCTGACCGATATGCAGAAGGCAGATCCCGAGTGGAATGTGATCCTGCTCCGTTACTTCAATCCGATCGGGGCACACAAGAGCGGAACGATCGGCGAGAACCCGAATGGTATCCCGAACAACCTGATGCCCTACATCACACAGGTGGCAGTTGGAAAGCTGAAAGAGCTTGGCGTATTCGGCAACGATTACGACACACCGGACGGAACCGGCGTGCGCGATTACATCCATGTAGTTGACCTTGCCCTCGGCCATGTGAAAGCGCTGAAGAAGATCGAGGAAAAGGCTGGTCTGTGCATTTACAATCTGGGAACGGGCGTAGGCTACAGCGTTCTGGATATTGTTAAGAATTTCGAGGAAGCAACCGGCGTAAAGATCCCTTATGTGATCAAGCCGAGACGTGCGGGCGATATCGCAACCTGCTACTCCAACGCGGACAAGGCGAAGAGAGAGCTTGGATGGGAAGCGCAGTACGGTATCAAGGATATGTGCGCAGATTCCTGGAGATGGCAGAGCAACAATCCGAATGGATATGATGATTAAAAACACATTATAAGAAAAAAGGACATCCGGCCGGGTGTCCTTTTTGATTTGATGGGAAATTGCGTTGAATTTCCTATGAACGCTGATCAGAGCAGGGCGTAAGGCGTATTTCGGATCCTCTCTTCCATATCGTATGCGCGCCGCCTTATGCGACATACAGGTACATGAAGATGAAATGGCAGATGCTTCCGCCGAGCACAAACAGATGGAAGATCTCATGGGAACCGAAATTCTTGTGCTTGCTGTTAAAGATCGGAAGTTTTAAGGCGTAGATCACACCGCCGACCGTGTAGATCAGACCACCGACCAGAAGCCAGAGGAAAGCGCTGTGCGGCAGGGTATTCCAGAGAGTTCCGAAAACTGCCAGACAGATCCAGCCCATCGCAATGTAGATGACGGAAGAAAACCATTTGGGGCAGGTGATCCAACAGGCTTTGATCGTCATACCGACCAGCGCGATACCCCATACGACAGCCAGAAGCGTATAACCGGAATGCCCGCCAAGCACGATCAGGCAGATCGGCGTGTAAGAGCCTGCGATCAGGACAAAGATCATCATATGGTCCAGCTTGCGGAAAACACGCAGCACACGGTCGCGTACGGTGACGCTGTGGTAGATCGTGCTTGCGCTGTAAAGTGCAACCATGCTGCACATGAAAACAGCCATTGCGATAAAGGCTGTATGATCGTCATTTACTGCCACCTTGATAAGCAGCGGCGTAGTAGCTAATACTGATAGAACAACGCCGATAAAATGAGTGATGGCGCTGCCAGGTTCACGAATTGTAATTTGCATAGATAATTCCTCCTTTTTACAACCGAATCACAACAAGTAGTATTCAAAACTACATAAGATATAATATGATACTACAACATATAATGTTCAAAGTCAATAAAAATATGTAACCGTTCAGAGCAAAATAAAAACTCAGAGCCGTTCGATAAATGCGGAGCATTTAAGAGAACGATTCTGAGTTTTTATTAGGCGGATACGCCGCAGCGACGAAATGCGAAGCATTTTGGAGCCTGCTCTGAACGATTATGTTGCGATGATTTGGAGAAAAGCAGAGCCGCAGCGACGAAATGCGGAGCATTTTGGAGCCTGCTCTGAACGGGTATGCCTAATCCTCCTCGATCACGTGGATTTCCAGATAGTCGAAGTCGATCGCTTCTATAAAATTATCCTGCGTAAAACGTGCCTTGTCATGCTTTTTAAAATCCTGAATGGTGGATTCCAGCCAGATCGGCTTCCCGAGGTCAAACTGATAGCACACCTCGTCAAGCGCGTGAAAAACCTTATGCGTCCGCGTGTCCTGACTGTCATCCACGATGACGGTATCTCTGATCATATGATTGTCTTTAAATTCTTTTGCCCAAAGTCGAAACATGAATATCCCTTCCATCCCTGCTGATTTGTCAGATCCATTTCCTTATACTATATCGGTATCCTCCCGAAATGTAAAGTGCCGCCGGCTTGCCTTTCCTGTGGGAATCATGTACACTACAGGGGACGAAGAGGAAATGTACGGCGGGGAGGAAAAGACGTTTTGATCGGAAAAACTGTCGAAAATACAGGAAGAAAAAAAGCGACAACAGTCATATCGTTGGCTGTCTCTGTCATAAATATATGTTTGGTGGGATTTCTGGAGTCAGGAAGATCCGCCGGTTTCCGGATCCTTGGAATACTGCTTCTGCTGCTGGGTATACCTTGCGCGACCTGGGTTACAAAACGGTTTTGGGAAGCGGCAGATAAAAGAAGAAAACTATGCGCCACCGTTGCAGGGGCGCTTATGACGCTCGGCTATGTCTGCGGCTGCAGGCTGCGGCAGGACGGGACGGCTTTAAAGGGCATCGGGGATGTACCGCTGTTCCTGTTCGAAGTTGTCTGCCTGTCGATACTTGCTGCGGCGTGCTGTTATGTTTTCCTTGGAGCGGGAGTACAGGAAAAGCTCCGGGCGCTTACAGACTGCGGCAGGACGTCTGAAAAATGGACGGACAGGAGCAGATTCCTTATTTATATGGGATTTTTGTTGCTGTGTTATCTGCCCGTTTTTCTGGCATACTATCCCTCCGTCTTTGCCTACGATGCGGAAGGGCAGCTATATCAGGTGCTTGCGCATGATTACAGCACCCATCACCCGCTGATCCATACCTTGTTTTTAGGAGCTTTTTTCAGGCTCGGAGGGCTGCTTGGGTCATACAGTCTGGGGATGGCAGTTCATTCCGTTGTTCAGATGGTGCTGATGGCGGGGATCTTCGCCTATACCGTTCTGTTCTTATATAAAGAAGGAACGGGGCGGGTGCTACGGCTGTTATTGCTGCTTTTTTACGGTTTATTTCCGGCAAATTCCGTGCTGGCGATCAGCACGACCAAGGATGTGCTTTTTGCCGGGCTGGTGCTCTGCTATGTGCTCGAGATGTACCGGCAGTTTTCAGGTCGGAGGACAGAGACGGGGAAACAGCTGAAAGGCAACGAGGAGAAGGAGAAACGCGGAGGATGGGTGATGCTTGTCCTGACCGGCGCGCTGCTTTTGCTGTTCCGGAATAATGCACTGTATGCCATGATAGCGGCGTTTCCGGTGAGCTTTTTTCTGATGGGAAAAACTTCTATGGCAAAAAATCCGGCCGAAGAATCCTCTGCTCGGGAAAAAAATCCGGGAAAATTTGCTGTGGAAAAATCTTCCATGGAAAGTGCCCGGATAGGAAAAAGGGCGCACTACAGTGAACGAAAAGCGTATCTGCTGGCGACAGTCTGTATGCTGTTCCTGTTTGCCGTCGCTGCGGCAGGGCTGAAAGGGGTGCTGAAAGCGCAAAACGGAAGTCCGCGGGAAATGCTGAGCGTACCGCTGCAACAGATCGCGAGAACCCGGGTAGAACATGAGGAAGAGCTGGAACCGGAGCTTCGACAGGAACTGGATCAGTACGTTTCCTCGGAGTGGGTGTTTGCGGCATATCATCCGCATCTGGCGGATCCGGTCAAGAGCCGTGCGGTGATCCATGACAATCCGGCGGGGTTCATCAAAGTATGGATCCGATTAGGATTGCGATACCCGCAGACGTACATTGACGCTTTCCTTGACAATTCTGTCGGATTGTGGTTTCTGGAGGATCAGAGCCACGCGGAGATCTATGGAAAAGGAAAAGAGAGTGGATTCGGCTATCTTTCCACGGACAACCGGACGATGCCGGCTGGATTTGAGATCGTGGAGGACAGCAGGCTGCCCGGACTTCGGAATTTTATGGAAGAGATCGTTTCCGAAAACCGATATCAGGATATACCGGTGCTTTCGATGATCTTTGCCCCGGCGTTCTACTGGTGGCTGTTGGTGCTGTATCTGGCGTCGGCTGTTTATCAGCGGAACTGGAGGGGGATGATCCCGGCTGTCTTTCTGGTGATGTACTATCTGACGCTGCTTCTCTCACCGGCGGTTCTGGTGCGTTATATGTATCCGCTGATGGTATCGGTTCCGGTGCTCTGGGGATTGCAGCTTGGCGCGCGGGAAGTTGGCGCGCGGGAAGAAAAAATTGCCGAAATGGAAGAAAATAACTAGATATAGTGGATAAAGTTGAAAAAATACACAATAAAAATAAAATAAAGATGAAATTTTTGTAAAAATTGTACATTTGGATGAGAGGTATGCTATAATACACGTAGGCTGCCGAGCCTACGTGTCAAGAATTGCAGAGCAATTCTTGCTGAAGTGGTTAAGGTTGTGGCAACTAATGAATAGTAGGAAAAGATACTTGTAGTCAGAGAACAGCCGATAAACCAAGAATTGTGAGCAATTCTTGCTGAAATGTGTAATAGATTTTAAAATGGGGGAAAGTAATGGATATCAAGTTAGAACGTGATGCCGATATCGATAGCTGGAAAGAGGTTCAGCTTATTTATAATTCTGCGCTGAAACAGATCTCAACGAAGCTGGAGATCCTAAATGATGAGTTTCAGCATGTGCACAGATATAATCCGATTGAGCATATTAAATCCCGGATCAAGACGCCGGAAAGCATTGTCAAAAAGCTGAAGAAAAATGGTTATGAGTCCACGATCGACAATATGGTGCGGTATATCAATGACATAGCGGGAATCCGCGTCATCTGCTCCTTTACCTCAGATATCTATCAGATCGCAGAGATGATCAGCAATCAGAGCGATATCAAGGTGATCTCGGTGAAGGACTATATCGTAAATCCGAAGGCGAGCGGGTATAAGAGCTACCATATGCTGGTGACGGTGCCGGTTTATCTTTCGGACAGGATCGCGGATACGAAGGTAGAGATACAGATCCGGACGGTCGCTATGGATTTCTGGGCGAGTCTGGAGCACAAGATCCACTACAAATTCGAGGGAAACGCGCCGGAGCATATCCGGGAAGAGCTGGTGGAGTGTGCCAGAATGGTGTCGGATCTGGATGCCAGGATGCTTTCTCTGAATGAGGAGATACAGCACTTAGAGCAGCAGGACGAAGCAGACTGAAAATGCCTGTCAGGAAGCGAAATGTCAAAACAAAGTGATCTTACAAAAGGTTTGGCCGCCAGGTCAAACCTTTTTCAATACGCAAAAAAGCCCCCCATAAATGAGGAGTGCCCAGACACCTTGCGGCATCTGGGCTATTATGAAAAAATTTATCTATGCGTGTAATGTTTTACCATTACAAGTGCTCTCTTGTTGTTTGCTATGGTTAAAGTATACTGCCTAATTATGAATAAATTATGAACACCATGTTAAGTTATCGTGAATATTTACAAGCAAGTAAAAAATGAAAGCCGATTTTTGTGCAAAACACACAAAAAAAGACAAGAAAAGGAAAATACCAAAGGAAAAACAGGGCGGTTTTTAAGAGACTCTTTGCCGACTTTTGTACTTGAGTCCCCAGAATAAAGATGGTAGACTTAGAGAAAGACGATATTTGATGAAATCGCAGGAGAATGTACGGAGGGTACGAGATGGATACATTTATGGATAAGCTGGCGCAGAAACGCAATGCACAGGAGATGATCCGGGCAAATGCGGCAGCCGAGGCACAGAAAATGCAGAAGCTGGAGCAGCAGGTTGCCGCTTATGAGGGACTTTTGCAGGAGATGCGCAAGGTGAATACCAAGAGCATCGAGAATGAACACAAGCTGGAACGTCTGCTGGAGGAGAGTCTGAAGAAGATCGAGGGCGCGCAGGGGACTGGAGCACCGGCTGATTCCTCTAAGCTGATCGAGGAGATCCGGGAATCCCTGACGAGCGGTCAGAGCCAGATGGAGAGCCAGCTCAAGCAGTCGGATGATCTGCTGCACAAGGAGAATGTCAAGGTGTACCGGAATGTGCAGGCGGCGCTGATCGAGGAGCTTGGCAAGCAGACGCAGGAGCTGCGGGAAATCGTAGAGTCACAGCCTAAGCCGCAGAAGAATACGGCACAGCTTGTGATATCGATCGTGATCCTTCTGGGCGTGCTCGGCAATCTGGCAGTATCGCTGATCCCGTATCTGAAGTTTTTGCTGTTTTAGTTTCATGGACGAGCGGAAAGGAATGGATCAGAGATGGGAAAACAAGAGTGGAGACCCGGGAATATGCTTTATCCTGTTCCGGCGGTGCTGGTGAGCGTCGCGGATAAAGAGGGAAAGGACAACCTGTTTACCGTGGCGTGGACGGGAACGATCTGTTCCGATCCGGCAATGGTTTCTATTTCCGTCAGACCGGAAAGATATTCGTATCATATGATCGAGGAGACCGGCGAGTTTGTGATCAATCTGACGACGGAGGCGCTCTGCCGCGCGACAGACTATTGCGGCGTCCGCAGTGGCCGTGAGGTGGACAAGTGGAAAGAGATGGAGCTTACCCGGATCTACGGCGGGCATGTCAAGGCGCCGATGGTTCAGGAGAGTCCGGTGAATATCGAATGCCGTGTCACGGAAAAGAAGAAGCTGGGAACGCACGATATGTTTCTGGCAGAGGTGCTCGCAGTCCATGTGGACGACCGGTATATGGATGAAAACGGCACGTTCCACCTGAGCGATGCAAAGCCGCTGGCCTATTCGCATGGAAGGTATTACCAGCTCGGCAGGGAGATCGGAAAATTTGGCTACAGCGTCCGGAAGGACTCCGGGACGCCCCGACGGAGAACTGCCGCAAAAAGTTCCAGACCGTCAAAGCCTGCAAAGGGCAGAAGAAATTCTTGACGGAAGAACGAAAAACAAGTATGATAAGGTAAGAATTGAACAGAGTATACAGGTTACGAAGAGGTAGCACCAGATTTTGTCTGGTGCTATTTGCTTTTTATTCCAATGAAATCCAGAATCCCCGTGGAGGGGGAGCATTATCCGGTATATAGTAGAAAGGTCTGAGAGTGATGGGAAAGATTGATGACAATATCGCGATCAATTTAAAGAGAATACGGAAGGAAAAGAACATGAGTCTGGACATGGTAGCGGAGCTTACCGGTGTGAGCAAGAGTATGCTCGGCCAGATCGAGCGCGGCGAGTCCAACCCGACGATCGGAACAATCAGCAGGATCGTGGAGGGAATCCAGATCCCCTACGAGGATCTTCTGTACCGGAAAGAGAGCCAGGCGCAGGTCATCGACAAGGGGATGCTGCCCGTTTACCGGCAGAAGGAAAACGCTTACGAGGTGAAGCTGGTGCTGCCTTACGACAAGCAGCGTGCCTTTGAGGTGTTTCACTGCGAGATACAGCCGGGAGCGCTCTATCAGTCGGCGCAGGCAGACGGAAACCGGACGGGCCTGCTGAGCGTTTTGCAGGGAAAGCTGCTGGTCAGCATGGAAGGAAACACATACGAGGTTTGCGAGAACGAAGCCTTCCGCTTCGAGGCGGGGCGGGAGTGCGTCTACACCAATCCGGGAACGGAGACAGTTCAGTTTGAAGTCATTTTGTCCAATCGGACGGCATGATCACAGATGCTTTACTTTTTATGGAAATGCTGATAAGATAAAAATGTTACGGTTTTGTTACGAAAAACTTTTCCGTATCGCATCCGGGAACGGGAAGTCCCGGTGCATGCCCAGGGAAATGCGTGGGCATAGAGGGAAAATAACATGATGAAAAAAATCAGCAGATATTATAAAAAAATGAAAATTGCACATATTAAGATTGCCGTCCTTGTAATAGTGATCAGTGCATTTTTTCTTCCAAATTATCAGAAACTGGAACATACGGGAGATAACTTTTTCACGGTGTATCTGAATGGTACGCAGGTGGGAACTGTGGGCGATCTGGACGTTGTGGATGAATGTCTGATCGCGGCGCGCAGAAAGCTGGCTGGATCGAGCGACGAGCTGGTGCTCGCGGACAGCAGCGTGACCTGGCAGGGACAGGAAGTGATGTGGGGGACGATCGACAGACCATCCACCATCACGGCGAACATGACGGCTGTGCTGCGAAAGAGCGTCAAGGAGACGTTGAACCGCTCTTATACAGTGAAGATCAACGAGTATACGGTGAATCTGGCGAGCACGCAGGAGGTTCTGGCGCTTTTGCAGGCTTCCATCGACAAATACGACGAGAACCATCAGTATTATGTGGATCTGACCATGGATGCAGACCGGGAGCTGAACGTTTTGACGACACAGATCTTTTCGGCGACTGAGCAGCAGAAAGAGGAGGAAGAGGCAGAGAAGGTGATGACCAGCGTGGGCATCAACGCTGTGCTGGATGAGATCTTTGCCAATATTGAGCCTGCAAAGGAAAAGGATTTTAGCGACTATGAGCTGGGGCTGATGTCGCTTGGATTTGGAGACAAGGTGGAGGTTGTAGAGTCCTATCTGCAGGACTATGAACTGACCGACCTGCAGCAGGCGATCGAGGAAGTGACGAAGGATCAGGAGAAGGAGCAGATCTACGAGGTGGTTTCCGGGGACACGCTTTCCCAGATTGCTGAGAAGAATGAGATTCCGCTGGCGGATCTGATCGCCATGAATGAGACGCTGGAGAATGAAAATTCGATGATCCGCGTCGGCGATGAGCTGATCGTGACAGTGCCGGAGCCTGAGCTTTCGGTGGAGCGCATGGAGCAGCAGTATTACGAAGAGGATTACGAGGCAGAGGTCATCTATGTGGACAACGATGACTGGTATACGACGCAGACAAAGACATTACAGGAACCATCCGCAGGACACCGGAATGTGGTGGCGGATGTTTACTATCGGAATAAGGAAGAGGTAGACCGCACGATCCTCAAGGAAGAGATCACCTATGAAGCGGTTCCTAAGATCGTGGAACGCGGAACGAAGATACCGCCCACCTACATTAAGCCGATTTCCGGCGGAAGACTTTCCTCCGGCTTTGGAAGGCGAAAAGCGCCTACCAGGGGAGCGAGCAGCTACCACAAGGGAATTGACTGGTCTACGCCTACGGGAACAGCAGTTATGGCTTCTTCTGCGGGAACCGTGGTCAAGGCAGGCTGGGGAAGCGGCTATGGATATGTGGTATACATCAATCATGCGGACGGAAGACAGACGAGGTACGGACATCTGAGCAAGGTGCTGGTATCTGCCGGTCAGACGGTAAGTCAGGGGCAGAAGATCGCACTGAGTGGTAATACGGGAGTCAGTACCGGGCCGCACGTGCACTTTGAAATTCTGATCAATGGATCGCAGGTCAACCCGCTCAATTATCTGAACTGATACGGGGCTGTGCTGTCCCAAATGGGCGACACCATTTACAAATGCGATTAACCATGGTATAGTGATAGTTAATGTTTGACTTTTTTTGAAAACTTAGAGTGTCTATTTTGTGAGAAAGGCAATGTTAACGGGATGGAACAATATGCGATTAAAGGTGGAAATCCATTAGTCGGCGAAGTGGAAATCGGCGGTGCAAAGAACGCAGCGCTTGCGATTTTATCTGCGG
>OIZL01000320.1_pt1 | contig 38459 bp, 44 predicted proteins | sample 1588541 | NCBI WGS metagenome assembly OIZL01 (sample SAMN03283285) | human gut metagenome | biome: human-associated habitat; material: feces | host: Homo sapiens | place: Peru | collected 2012 | reverse complement strand
GCGTATGAAAAAACCTTATTTAGGCTGTATCCCGTCCCTCGCTGACCCGAGGGACTATTCATTATCTGTAGTTGCGGACGTGGAATACCCTGCAAAGTTTAATGTAACCGACGTGCCTATATACGATCAGGGGAATATAGGGCGGTGCGTAATGGAAGCGCTTATGAGCGCACCCCACGCCGCAACGGGCGTAGAACCGGGCGCAACGTTTGGATATGGCTACTGGCGCAGCCATTCCAGAACGGGCATGATTATAGACGAGGCGTGTAACGGCTTTGTCCGTGACGGCATACCGCCCCGCAGCGTTGACAGCGCAGACCTTGAAATGCCTGAAGCTAAGTACTATGCCGAAAATCATAAAGAGCGCCTGCTTAAAGCCGCAGAGCCGTATAAAGGCTGGCAGTGGGCGCGTACCAACAGCATAAACGAAATCAAGGCCGTGCTGTGGAACAGCCGGAACAATCCCGGCTCGCGCTGTATCGTTGGCCTGCCGTATGTCAGGATACATAACGGCAGATGGAGGGTGGACGGCCCGGCCGACGGCCATCATGCTATGGCCATTGTTGGCTGGGACGATGAAATGAGAAGCATGGACGGTGCAAAGGGCGGCTTTATTCTGCGCAACTCTTGGGGTACTAAGGGAGGCTTTGGCATACCCGAGGGCGGCTATCTCTGGTGCGCATATGATGATATCCTGTGCGAGCGCTCTGTCTATGCCTTGATTCCTCCGGCTAAAGCAGAGCCAAAGCCCGAGCCTGCTCCCACTCCCGAACCTGCGCCCGCACCCAAGGATGACGATGTGGTAGTTGTGCGCACGCTTCGCCTTACAAGCCCGTACATGCGCGGAGATGATGTTAAGCACGCGCAGGAAAGGCTTATTGCACACGGATACAATATCGCCGCTGACGGCGTTTTTGGCCCTGCCACATATAAGGCCGTGCGCGAGTTTCAGGCGGCGAAGAAGCTGACGATTGACGGCATAGTGGGCAAAAACACCTTGGCCGAATTGGACAGGGAGCCTACTGTCGTTCCTCCCGCACCTGATGTGGATAAGGAACTGCGAGCCGACTTTATAGCGTACCTGTATGCACAGCTTGGCAGCATCTACTGCTGGGGCGGCAACGGAGAAAGCGCAAGCGACTCCCTGATAGACATTATGGAGAACAGCAGCGGCAATAAGCGCAGGGCCAAGGCATTTCTCGCTAAGCAGAAGAAGGCTGGCGTGCAGAACATTAAGATGTACGACTGTTCCGGTCTGATATCCCGTTGGCTTCAGGACCATGGTATGGCTAAGTCCAAGCGTAACTGTGACCATCTTTGGGCGATGTGCAAGGCAATAGGCAAGTCTGCGCTTCAGCCCTGCGACCTGCTGTTCCGTGGTACAGGCGACAAAAAAACGCATGTAGGCGTATATATGGGCAACGGCATGGTCATTGAGTCCAAGGGGCGCAATTATGGCGTTGTGATACGACCTATTGATGCTACTGCCGGTTATTGGAAGTATTTTGGGCGGCTAAAAATGAACTAAAGAAAGGTGTTTGTATGGAATGGTGGGGATGGTGTGCGTCAATACTGGGGGCAATTGTCCTTATCGCGCAGGGCATAAAGGCGGTAAGGGAAATAATAGCCCCTGCATTATCTATGCGGGAGAAGCTTGACAAAGTGCTTGAGCATGATTCAAACGATTTTAAGCGATTTGAAGAAATCAATGTAAAATTCGAGCGGCAGGAAGCCACAAATCAGGCCATGATAACCGGCCTTGTGGCACTGATAAACCACGAGATTGACGGAAACGGAATTGACGGGCTGAAAAACGCCCGCGCAGAACTTTTGCAACACATAATTGAAAGGAGATAAAAATGACGAACGAATTTTTTACCTGGGCGGTGCTTTTGACCTATGCGGGGGCGACCCTTGCCACCAGCCTTATCACACAGCTTATAAAGGGCCTGGGCTTTATCGACAAGATACCCACGCGCATTACGAGCTACGCAATCGCGCTTGTGGTGCTTGTGGCCGCGACCTTTTTCACGGGCGGCCTGACCCTTGAAGCGGGGGCGCTGTGCGTGATAAATGCCGCGGTGGTATCCTTGGCCGCGAATGGCGCGTATGACGCGATAGCCAAAAAGTGATTTAGCCGTCGCCCCTCTGCGACACTAAAAAGGCCGGAGGTGATAGGCCAATGAGAAGCTGGCCTGCGTGTGGACAAAAAGACCTTGCAGACTCTTTCCCGCGCGGAGTGGGAAGGGATTATCTATCAGCGGATTTTTAGTGAGCGTGACCGCTGGCTTGTGGCGCGTCACCTGCTGGATGGTGTGCCGTATGACAGGCTTACAGCGGAGTATCAGGCGCGATACACAGATGCGCCGCTGGAGTATGACCAAATCCGGCGCCGATATAGGGCAGCGGAAAAGACAATAATAAAATATGCCCCCTGACGGGGGCTTTTTTGCTTTTTGGGGATGCCTTGTAAATGCCCTGCAAATGCCCGCCCCGCGCACTCAATTCAGGGCTTTCTTTGTGCGAAAATCAAAGCATGATAGCTATCTAAATATTACAAAAAGGAGATACCAAAATGGCAGAATTTGCATCAAAGGGAGTGGCTAACACCGGGCTTGGCTTTGGCATAGCCGGAACCGCGCTTGGCTTGCTGGACAGCATTGGCGGTCTGATGATCAATCGCCGTAACAGTGACGATGCCCCCGTGAGCCGCTACGAGCTGTCGCTCGTACAGGAAAACGCGATTCTTAAGGCGCAGGCCGATATAGACAAGAAGCTTGTCGAGGTCTACAACGCCATAAACGATAAGGCGAATGCCAATAGGGAGCGCTTCACGGCCTTCGAGAAGGAGCAGCTTGTGTATAACGGCGTGAACAGCGCAACAATCGGCTGCTTGCAGCAGCAGGTAAACGCCCTGCTGGGCATGACCAAGATGGTTATACCCAACAGCTCCGTCTGTCCCGGCTGGGGCGAAGCTAAAGTGACCGTATCCACCGGCACGGCCACGACTTGAAGGGTAACGGCAAATGATAAGCGTACAGCAAGCCGAAAGAGGGCTAATGCGCTACATAGATAGCGAGATAATGCCTAAGCTTACGGGCTGGCGCAAAGTGGGCATGGGGGCGTATATCGCCCTCGCCGCCCGCAATGCCGGAGGCCTGATAGCAAAGTACAAAGACCACCCCGCCGTAACTGTGCTTAATGTCACGGACGGCGAAAACATAGACATTGACGCGGTATATAACGCCGTCCTGCCATACGCGGACGATGCAATCAAGATAGATATCCCCGCCATCGGAGAAATATCACTTAACCGCGAAGATATAGACAAGATATACCGCTACATGAAGGGAGACGCAGAACAATGAAGCTGATAAACGACTTAGCCGACCAGATTTGTGAAGAAATCGCGGACGCTGAAAAGTATGCTAAGTGGGCGCTTGCGGTCAAGGACGATATGCCGACCGTAGCGCAGACCCTGTACACCATATCGGGGCAGGAGCTGACCCACGCATCCATGCTGCACGACCTTGTAGCCCGCGCCATATCGGACTACAAGGCCAAGCATGGCGAGCCGCCCGCAGATATGCTGGCGCTGTATAACTATTTGCACGGCAAACAGATAGACAAGACGGAACGTGTAAGAAGGTATCAGGAAATGTATAAGGCGTAATCGGGCGTTTCACTTAAAATTTAACTTTTACGCTAAAAAACTTAGAGAATTAGCCACTTCAGAGGGGGTTCGATTCCCACATGCTCTCGCCAGTAAAGGGGTCTTGCCCGGCAAGCCCGAAGGTTGTCGAAAAAGTGGCTGTTCGCCACTTTTTCGGGTTCTTAGGCTTCTTATCCTGAGGCACGGCTCTTTCGGCTTAATGCTCAGCCGACCCTTAACGCCCCCCCGCTTTTTTGACAGACTCATTGTTAGCATTTGCAAGAAATACCGTATATTGTGAATCGTCTAATTTTTAACACAACATGCAGACGTGTTATCGTGATTTCCGATAATAAGGGGGATTTTTATTGACATTCAGGCGTTTATAAGCTATTGTATATGACGTGAGGAAGGTCATTGCTTCACAAGCTAACTGAATAGCTTCGGAAGATGGTTACAGGAGATCCGCTTAGACGGAGCCGAAGGAATAAGCTCAGTACCGGCCAAGGCTGGGCGAACATCTCAGGCAAACGGACTGCAACCTGACAAGCTCTGGAAAGCGAAAGCACCGAAGGCGCAACCCGAATGAAATGGGGAATCTCTCAGGTAAATTCACAGAGTCTGGCACTGGTATTAAGTATTACCGTTTGCCGGCTCTGTTTTTGATTTACGGAATATGCCGGCGGCGGGCGGAGGCTGTACGAGACATGAAAAACGGGCGCGATTTCCTGATAATCACCAACAATCCGCTGGTGGAAAGGTGCCTTAGGGAATACTATGAGGTATCGTTTTTGCCTGATGAAGGCTACAGGGGAATACTGGTGCTCGTGCGGGATAAGATATACTTGGGGCATAAGCTATATACGCATCCACTTTCAGGCAGCGTTAAGCCGAACGAGACGCCGTACAAATCGGTGGTTATATCCAAGGCCGTGCATGGGTTTGACGCCGGCGAGGCCGAGATAATATCCAACTGCATCGCTGCGTTTGACAAGTTCAGCCCCAGGAAAAGGCCGCTTAGCGACAAGATACTTAACGACTTTCAACTAATAGACTATACCCTGCTTTGCGGCGCGCTTGATTACGACGCGGCGGCGGGTCTTAGTAAAATAAATACCCCAATATAACCATGCAAAAAAACTAAGGAGGAGGTGTTCGCTTTGAAATTGGAATTGGGCTTTATAGAGATTAAAGACATTCAATTCTCAAACGAATCCAAAGTTGAAAACGGAACGCTTTTCATCAACGCCGATGCCGTGAAGGAGTTCGTATATCATGACGACGACGTTAAGGCTTGTGTCAAGTCTGTGAGCTTTGATATCGCAAAGCCGGGCGAAAGCGTTCGCATTACCCCTGTCAAGGACGTTATCGAGCCTCGCGTTAAGGTAGAAGGCCCGGGCGGCGAGTTCCCCGGCGTCATCGCCAAGGTCGATACCGTAGGCAGCGGTAAGACCCATGTCCTGCGCGGCATGGCCATAGTGACCGCCGGCCCTATAGTCGGCTTCCAGGAAGGCATAATAGACATGACGGGTCCTGGCGCGGATTACACCCCGTTCTCCAAGCTGAACAACCTCGTTATGGTATGCCAGCCCGTTGAAGGCGTGCATCAGCATGAGTATGAGCATGCCGTGCGTATAGCCGGCCTGCGCGCCGCTACGTTCGTGGGCGAGCTTGGCCGCAATGTCACCCCCGATGAGAGCAAGACATATGAAACGCTGGGCATACGCGAAGGGCTTGAAAAGTACCCCAACCTGCCGCGCGTTGGCTATGTCCACATGCTGCAGAGCCAGGGCCTGCTCCACGACACTTATGTTTACGGCGTGGACGCAAAGCGCACCCTTACCACTATCATCTATCCTACCGAGACGATGGACGGCGCTATCATAAGCGGCAACTGCGTGTCTGCCTGCGACAAGAACACCACCTATCATCATCAGAACAACCCTGTCGTTGCCGACCTGTTCGAGCAGCACGGCAAGACGCTCAACTACGTCTGCAACATAATCACCAACGAGAACGTATACCTTGCAGACAAGCAGCGTTCCTCCGACTGGAGCGCCAAGCTTTGCCGCCTGCTTGACCTTGACGGCGTTATAGTGAGCCAGGAGGGCTTCGGCAACCCCGATACCGACCTTATCATGAATACCAAGAAGATAGAGCAGGTTGGCGTTAAGACCACCATAATCACCGACGAGTACGCCGGTCAGGACGGTAAGAGCCAGTCCCTTGCCGACGCTGATCCTCTGGCGGACGCCGTCATTACCGGCGGCAATGCCAATATGCCCATAGTCCTGCCCAAGCTTGACAAGGTCATAGGCACTCTTGATTACGTTGACAAGATCGCCGGCGGCCATGCGGGCTCGCTCAGGCCTGACGGTTCAATAGAGGCGGAGCTGCAGGTAATAACCGGCGCCACCAATGAGATGGGCTTCAACCGCCTCAGCGCGAGATAAGCCGGAAAGGAGATTAAAGAAGCATGAGTTATCGTGTAGTACACTACATCAACCAGTTCTTCGCCCAGATAGGCGGCGAGGAAATGGCTCATATCGCTCCTGAGCTGAGGGAAGGCGCCGTAGGCCCGGGCATGGCGCTCAACATGGCTTGGAAGGGCGAGGCTGAGATAGTCAACACCATCGTGTGCGGCGACTCTCACTTTGCCGAGCATGAAAAAGAGGCCAAGGCCCAGATACTTGCCTGGGTCAAGGAGATAAATCCGGATCTGTTCATAGCGGGTCCCGCGTTCAACGCCGGCCGTTACGGCTATGCCTGCGCCAACGTTGCGCTTGCGGTAAAGGAGGAGCTTGGCATCCCCGTGCTTACCGGTATGTATGAGGAAAACCCCGGCGCCGACCTTAAGGATAAGCTCCTCATAGTCGCCACCACCAACAACGCCGCGGGTATGCGTAAGGCTGCGCCCACTATGGCAAAGCTTGCGCTTAAGCTGCTTAAGAGTGAAAAGCTCGGCGCTTCCTGCGAAGACGGTTATATGAACAACGGCGTCCGCGTCAACTTCTTTGAGAAGGAGCGCGGCTCGGAGCGTGCCGTGAAGATGCTGCTCAACAAGCTTGCTGACAAGCCCTTCACCACAGAGTACCCGATGCCTTCATTTGACCGCGTTGCCCCCAACCCTGCCGTTAAGGACCTGAGCCACGCCGTAGTAGCGCTGTGCACCAGCGGCGGTATCGTACCCAAGGGCAACCCCGACCATATCGAGTCCTCATCCGCCTCTCACTATGGCGAATACTGCATAGCGGGCGTGGAGTCGCTGACTTCCGATAAGTATGAGACCGCTCACGGCGGCTATGACCCTGTATATGCAAACGAAGACCCGAACCGCGTGCTGCCTGTTGACGTTTTGCGCGAGTTTGAGCGCGAAGGCAGGATAGGCAAGCTGTATGATTACTTCTATACCACCGTCGGTAACGGAACCGCCGTCGCCAATGCTAAAAAGTTCGCTGCGGAATATGCTCAGAAGCTTAAGCAGGCCGGTGTAAACGCCGTTATCATGACATCGACCTGAGGAACCTGCACGCGTTGCGGTGCAACGATGGTCAAAGAAATCGAAAGGGCTGGTATACCTGTGGTTCACATGTGTACCGTTACCCCAATATCCATGACGGTCGGCGCGAACAGGATAGTTCCCACCATCGCCATACCTCACCCCCTTGGCAACCCCGCGCTTACTCCTGAGGAGGAATATGCCCTCCGTAAGAAGCTGGTAAGCCGCGCTCTTGAGGCGCTGACTACCGAGGTAAAGGATCAGACCATATTCGAGGTTTGATCCGGGGCTCAACAATGAACTCATGTCCCGCGGCTTTATGCCGCGGGACGGGGAAATATAATTGATTCGGAGCAGAAAAATGAGCAAGATCTACGACGTTATAGTCCTTGGCGCAGGCCCTGCGGGCCTTACCGCCGGCCTTTATGCCGGCCGCGCCCGCCTGAGTACCCTTATAATCGAAAAAGGCCAGGATGGCGGCCAAATTGCCATCACCAATGAGATCGAGAATTACCCCGGCGCACAGCTTGAGGGCGAGTCCGGCCCCAGCCTCATCGCCCGTATGACAAAGCAGGCCGAAAAATTCGGCGCCGAGCGTGCGCGCGATTGTATAAAGAGCATAGAGCTTTCTGGAGACGTCAAGAAGCTTGTCGGCTCAAAGGGCGAAGAGTATTACGCGAAGACCGTTATACTTGCCACCGGCGCATTCCCGCGCCCGATAGGCTGCAAGAACGAAAGCAAGTTCGTAGGCAAGGGCATATCCTTCTGCGCCACATGCGACGCCGCATTCTTTGAAGATTTTGAGGTATATGTGGTCGGCGGCGGCGACGCTGCTGTTGAGGAGGCCATGTATCTTACCAAGTTCGCACGCAAGGTGACAATAATACACAGGCGTGACGAGCTGCGCGCCGCCAAGTCCATTCAGGAGAAGGCATTCAAGAACGAGAAGCTCCACTTCATGTGGAACACCGTTGTTGAAGAGGTAGACGGCGACGAGATACTTTCCAAGATGATAGTTAAGAACACCAAAACCGGAGAGCTTACCACCATAGAGGCTGACGAGGAGGACGGCATGTTCGGCCTGTTCGGCTTTATAGGCCTGCTGCCAAACACCGCGCTGTATGAGGGCCAGATAGATATGGAGAATGGCTATATACGCACGGATGACGACATGCACACCAATATCCCGGGCGTGTTTGCCGCGGGCGATCTGCGCGTGAAGAGCCTGCGCCAGGTGGTAACGGCCGCTGCCGACGGCGCGATAGCCGCCATGCAGGCTGAAAAATATATTGCCGATCTGAAATAAGCTTATATATACCAAGGAATATATCAAGGAGGATAATTACAATGTTGGAAGTTGATAAGAACACATTTGAAGCGGAAGTGCTTCAGGCTCCCGGCAAGGTGCTGGTGGACTTCTATGGCGATGGCTGCGTTCCCTGCGCGGCGCTCATGCCCTATGTGCATGGCTTTGCAGATACCTATGGCGACAAGCTCAAGTTCTGCGCCCTTAACACCACCAAGGCCCGCAGGCTCGCAATATCCCAGAAGGTACTGGGCCTGCCCGTCATAGCCATATATGAGAATGGCGAGATGGTAGACTCCCTCGTAAAGGACGACGCTACCCCCGAAAACGTGGAGAACATGATAAAGAAGCACATCTGAGCTGAACAGGGCGATGTGCGCATACGGCCGCGATAAAGGCGGCAAACAAAGGTAGAATGTCCGCAAGGGCTTCTATAAATAAGGGAAAAGGAGGATGTGGCATGAGCATTTTGGCTGGCAAGAAGGTCATCATAATCGGTGACCGTGACGGCGTTCCAGGACAAGCTATCGAACTGTGCGCAAAGAGCGCAGGTGCAGATGTTGTCTTCTCCTCTACGGAGTGCTTTGTCTGAACGTCCGCCGGTGCAATGGATCTGGAGAATCAGAGGCGCGTTAAAGCTTTGGCCGAGCAGTATGGCCCCGAGAACACGGTTGTTCTTCTGGGCGCTGCCGAGGGCGAGGCTGCCGGTCTCGCTGCCGAGACCGTGACTAACGGCGACCCCACCTTCGCCGGTCCGTTGACAGGAGTCCAGTTGGGACTCAGGGTGTATCATGTGTGCGAGCCTGAAGTAAAGGCTGAGTTCGATCCTGACGTGTATAGCGAGCAGGTAGAGATGATGGAGATGGTACTTGATGTTGACGATATAGTCAACGAGATGACCGCCATCCGCGAACAGTACTGCAAGTATTAAGGCGTTCACACTAAGGGGCGCAGGCGCCAGCCCGCGCCCCGACCTTTCCCATAAAAGTATTAAAGGGAAAGGCCGAAGCATTGGATTAAGTAAACAAAGGCGCATATGCGCTTTACAATAAATCAAACTTGAAAGGATAGATGCAACATGAAGAGCGTAATAAAAGGCGCGGGTTATATACTCGTACATACTCCGGATATGGTGATACATAACGGCACCACCCAGACCACGGAGCGCATCGTCAATCCGGAAAGCGAATACCTTAAGGAGCTGCCTTCGCATATTCGCAGCTTTGAGCAGGTTCTTGCCTATTATCCCAACCAGGTGTATATAGGCAACGTTACTCCCGACGAGCTTGCCGAGATACCTCAGCCCTGGTCTGACAAGGCTTGCCCCAGCCACGAGCGTTACGGCCAGTTTGGCCAGATAATGCCGCAGGAGGAGTTCATATTACTCATGCAGGCTTGCGACGTGTTTGAGCTTGTCCTGCTTGACAGGAGCTTCGTCGCCAAATATAAGGATCAGCTTGCCGCCAACCCCATCGTTGACGAAAGCATAATGGCCCGCGTAAACGAGGGCGTGGACATTGCCGAGATAGAGCGCCTCGTTGCCGAGGAGCATTCCGAGGGCATATATGATAACAACGTGCTTGTCGGCTGCGTTAACCGCGCCCACGATATAGACGTCAACCTTTCGGCCCATACCATGCTTGAAAACATAGTATCCAAGGCTTCAAGCGTTGTCGCGCTGATAAGCGCCATAAAGAACGCCGGTATCAATAAAGAGGATGTCGAGTATGTCATAGACTGCTGCGAGGAGGCTTGCGGCGACATGAACCAGCGCGGCGGCGGCAACTTTGCCAAGGCCACTGCCGAGATAGCGGGCCTTGCCAATGCAACCGGTTCCGATACGCGCGGCTTCTGCGCAGGCCCCGCCCACGCAATGGTAGAGGCGGCCTCCCTGGTAGCGTCAGGAGCGTATAAGATCGTTGTGGTCACCGCCGGCGGCTGCACGGCCAAGCTAGGCATGAACGGCAAGGACCATGTTAAGAAGGGCCTGCCGATACTTGAGGATATGCTCGGCGGCTTTGCCGTAGTAGTGACCCAGGATGATGGCGTAAGCCCCGTTATAGACCTGAGCATACTTGGCCGCCACACCGTAGGCACCGGCTCCGCGCCGCAGAACGTTATAGGCAGCCTTGTGACAGACCCTCTTGACAGGGTTGGCCTTAAGGTAACGGATATAGACAAGTTCTCGCCCGAGATGCAGAATCCTGATATCACCAAGCCCGCCGGCGCAGGCGACGTGCCTCTTGCCAACTACAAGATGATAGCGGCTCTGGCCGTAAAGCGCGGCGATATACAGAAGAGCGAGCTTGCCTCCTTCACCAAGGAGCATGGCCTTACCGGTTGGGCTCCTACTCAGGGCCATATCCCCTCCGGCGTGCCTTATATAGGCTTTGCCAGGAACGACATAATGGCCGGAAAGCTGAACAGGGTAATGATAATAGGCAAGGGCTCGCTGTTCCTTGGCCGTATGACCAACCTGTTTGACGGCGTATCCTTCGTTATAGAGGCCAACAAAGGCAACACCAACGCTGAGGCCGGAGTGAGCGAGGATGAGGTCAAGAAGATGATAGCCAAGGCCATGCGCGAGTTTGCATCCTCCCTCATGGGGCAGGAAGAATAAGGCAGGTGTGGGATATGGGCAGCATTGAAAAGATAATAGCGCAGTCTTTTTTGAAGATGGCCGATGGGCTTGAGACGGGCGCCTTCATGGACCGCCCGAAGATCGCCCTTACCGGCGTGGGCAGCGAGCATGGCGAGCAAAACGCTATGGCCGCCGCCGTAATGGCAGCCAAGCGCGGCATAGACGTTTACTATATAGGCACCCTTACCGCCGAAGGCGTTACCACCGTTCCCGTGGCCAATGATGAAGAGGGCCACAGGAAGATGGAGCAGATGCTAAACGACCATCAGGTGGACGGCGCAGTTACCATGCATTATCCTTTCCCTATAGGCGTATCCACCGTTGGCCGCGCCATAACCCCCGCAAAGGGCAGGGAGATGTTTATAGCCAACACTACCGGCACATCGAGCTCTGAGCGTATAGAGGGCATGATAAAGAACGCCGTTTCCGGCATAATCGCGGCTAAGGCCTGCGGCATAGCCGACCCCACGGTGGGCATACTTAACGTGGACGGCGCAAGGCAGACCGAGATGGCGCTTAACCAGCTTAAGGAGAACGGCTATGGTTTCACCTGGGCGGAATCCGCCAGGGCGGACGGCGGCGCAATCATGCGCGGCAACGACGTGCTTGAAGGCACTCCCGATGTGCTTGTCACAGATTCGCTTACAGGCAACGTGCTTATAAAGATGCTTGCTGCGTTTACCACCGGCGGCAGCTTTGAATCCACCGGCTTTGGCTACGGCCCGGGCATAGGCAGCGGCTATGACAAGCTGATACTCATAATAAGCCGCGCTTCCGGCGCTCCGCTTATTGCCAACGCCATACAGTACGCGGCTGAGCTTGTGCGCGGGAAGGTGTTCGACAGGGCAAAGGAGGAATTCGCCAATGCCGAAAAGGCCGGTCTTACGCGGATACTTGAGGCGCGCAAGGCCGCCGCAAAGCCTGCCGCCGAAGAGAAGGTAGAAATGCCTCCCGCCGAGCCATGCACGGCTTCAATAGCGGGCATAGAGGTAATGGACCTTGAGGACGCCGCAAGGGCGCTTTGGAAGCAGGGCATATATGCCGAGACCGGCATGGGCTGCACCGGCCCGTTGGTGATGATGAGCGAAGCCAACCACGAGCGTGCGCTTGAGATACTTAAGAAGGCCGGTTATGTCGGCTGAGGAGAGGCTATGAAGGTAAACGATCTTATACAGAAGTGCGAACGTGACCTTACCACGGCCGAGCTTATAGACATGGTTGCAAGGCAGAACCGCCAGGTCGATCTTGTTTTTGCCGAAAAGCGCACCGATGAAGCCGGCTATCTCACCTGGGACGCTGAGAATTGGACCAGTGTGGACGGTAAGCGCTTCATAGTTACATATTCCCTGCAAGGCCGCGTGCTCAGCGAATACGGCACCTACAACAAATACGACATGAAGGGCGTGTTCGAGCCTGAAAAGGCCAAGGAGATAAGGCTGAACTGAGTTAAAGAGCTAAGCCTGCATAAACAAAACCGCTTCAAAGCCGCCCGAAAAGGCGGCTTTTTGCCTGCCAAAAAACCCCGGGGTTGTTAAGGGGCGGCTTTTGCATGGCCTGCTCCGCAGGTTTGTGCTGAGCCGCTTCTGCGCTTATTGGGCTTTTGCATAAAAATTTGCTCTATGGGCTATTTTGACATTGCGCAGGCGGCAATGTGTGGTATAATAACCAAAAATCTTTTCTGAAAGCAGGTGCAATAATGGGAAAATTTCTTGTAAAGCAGACCAAGAGCGGCATAAAGTTCGACCTTAAGGCCGCAAATGGAGAGACGATTGCAACGTCGGAAGTTTATACCAGCGAAGCCGCGTGCATAAACGGAGTGGAGAGTGTGCGCAAAAACTCAGCAATAGCCAATATAGAGGATCAGACTGTAGAAGGCTTTGAGGCCCAGACGCACCCCAAGTTTGAAATGTATCAGGACAAGGCCGGTGAGTATCGCTTCAGGCTCAAGGCCCGCAATGGCGAGATAATAGCCGTATCCGAAGGCTACAAGGCCAAGGCGAGCTGCCTTAACGGCATAGACAGCGTGCGCAGGAACGCGCCTGAGGCCCAGATTGTAAAGGAAGAGGCGTAATACAATGGACTTTAAGAACCTCAGCTTTGACGGGCTTGTAGGCAAGGCGGAAGAGCTTGCCAAAAAGATAGGGGCGGACAAGCAGCTGCTCGCGAGCTTCACCAGGGAACCTGTTAAGACGCTTGAGGCCAAGCTCGGCATAGACCTGCCTGATGAGCAGCTCAACAAGCTGGCGGACGCTATAAAGGCCAAACTCAATCTTGACAAAGCCGGCGATATGCTCGGCGGCATAGGCAAGCTGTTCGGCTAAAAGAAAACACATAAAGTGACTGCGCAAAGCGGCCTTGGAGCATCGAAAAAAGTGGCATTTCGCCACTTTTTTCTATAGCTTAAGGGACGGCGCTTGCCGTCCCCCTTTTGTCATGCTGGTACGGTATGCTTATGCCAATACTATGGCTTACCTTCCGGCGGCCGTGGCGGCGCGCTGCCGCCTTTTGGCGGGTATGACTGCGCCCATAAGGCCGCATATGGCGGCAGGCAGTATCCACTCAAGATCAAGGGAAGCAAGCGGCAGCTTTTCAATTATGGGTATATTCGCGCCAAAGTCGCAGGCAACGCCAAGCACGCAGGTTATAAGCGCGCCCAAAGCCGCGCCGCGGAATACATAGTCGTTATGTATCTTTTCGTTGAAAAAGCTCAAGACTATCTGGGTGAGCATTATGGGGTATATCGTGTTGAGCAGCGGGGTGGCAATAGCTATCATCGTGGAGATGCCAACGTTGCTTATTATAGTCGCTACGGCGCATATTATGCCGACCATAACGGGATAGCTTATCTTGTTCTTTGTAATGCGGGAGAAGAACTCAGCGGATGATGAAACAAGGCCGATTGCCGTGGTAAGGCAGGCAAAGAGCACTATTACTGCAAGCAGCACTACGCCGAAGCGGCTGAGCAGCCTTTCTGTTATTGTCACAACCAGGCCGGCCTGGTTGATATCGCCAAGCTGAAGCTCGCCCGATGTGGCGCCGAGAAACGTGAGCGCGCAGTATACGAAGAACAGCCCGAGCACGGCAACAAGGCTCGATTTCGATATCATGCTGAATTGGCTTTTTGCGCCGGTGTAACCCTTTCCCTTTACGGTGTTGACCACAACAAGCGTTATGGCGAGCGCGCCGAAAACGTCCATCGTCTGATAACCGGCGTGGAAGCCCTCTTTGGCGACCTGCGCGCCCTCCTGGGCTGCTGCAATGCCGCCAATGGGTAATACTATGCCCTTTACAAAAAGCACCGCCAGCGTCAGCAGGAGGGCCGGAGTGAGGAATTTGCCTATTATATCTATTACGGCGCTGGGCTTAACGGTAAGAATAAACACGGCGGCAAAGAATATTGCGCCAAATACCCAGGAGCTGCAAGCCGGTATAAGCGGCAGCACGCCCAATTCAAAGGTGGTTGCGCATGTGCGCGGTATGCAGAGCAAAGGCCCCACGCAAAGCATGGATATCACGGCAAGTATGGCGGCAGCGGGCTTGGAAAGCCTTTTAAGCACACACCATATCGTGCCGTCGTAGCGTATCATGGCAAGCACGGTAATTATGGCAAGGCCGGCATCGGCAATGATAAAGCATATGAAGCCCTTGAACCATTCCTCGCCGGATACCATGCCAAGATATGGCGGGAATATAAGGTTTCCCGCGCCAAAGAATATGGCGAACATGGCAAAGCCAACAACTATAACGTCCCTAAAAGAGCGCTTACCCGGGTTTTCCATAAAAGCAGTGTCTCCTCCGTATAGTCAACAAATTAACGAGCCTTATAAACAATACTCTGGCTAAACCGATTATGCAAATAATATACTTTTATGCCGATGAAAACTATGCAGGAAAAAGTTTATCCATAGTAGAATTATTACTACTTGGGCGGAATAGAGTGAACGACTCCCTTCCGCATAAGCCGCCCCCAATGCAAAAAGTTGATTTATACGATACAAGCTTATGAAAGGTAAACTGGGTATGAAGGATATAAACGCGCATATAGGCGCACGGATAAGGTTGTATAGAAAAGCAAAAAAGCTTACGCTCACGGCGCTTTCCGGCATGATACACAAGAGCAAGGCGACGATATCAAAGTATGAGACCGGCGATATAGCTATCGACGTTGAAACGCTGTATGACATTGCGTCGGCGCTTGATGTGAACATTGCTCAGCTTATGGATTACAGCCCGGAGCCGTCAAAGCATTCCAGCCAGCTCGGCGGCTTCTTCCCGCAGGAGCGTATATATGTATACTTCTATGATGGCCGCACGGGCAAGATTGTGTGCAACCTGCTGGAGCTTAACAGGACGCTCAGCCCATGTGCCGCCACATTTTACCTTGACGTGCCTTCGTTTGATTCGTTGGCGGATTGCCGCAGCCTGTATTATGGAACGGCCGAGTATTTTGACACTGTAACCAACTTTTCATTTGCTAACCAGACCAACAGGATAGAGCACGTTTCGCTCTGCGCCGTAAACCCCTTTGACAGGGTGGAGCAGGTGCAGGGCATGCTCACGGGCATATCGCGCTATCCGCTGCTGCCGGTGTCGATAAAGTGCGTGCTTTCGCCAAACATGCTTGCATTGAATAAGGAGCTTGAAGAAAGGCTGATACTTTCAAAAAGGGACATGAAGCTAATAAAGAGCCTTAACATGTTTGCTGTGGAGCAGGAATAAAGCTTACCATGGAGGTAATTCAAGCGACGAGAGCGCACAAACGTCCTCAAAAAGCAGGACTTTAGGGCTTGTGCGTTTGCCGTCTGAGGCTAATGTTGAATAAGCATGAAAAAAGCGGGACCTGAGAGGCCCCGCTTTTTAAGGCTGGTTCTGGCTTATACAGCCTTAAGTATCATGTACATGCTCTGGTTTTTGCTGCCTGAGCTGTCAGCGCAGGTGATTATTACCATAACCTTGTTGCTGCTGCTGATCGTGCCAAGGGTAGCGCCATAGTACTTGGAATTGCAGTAGCTCATCATGACGTTGAGCCAGTTCTGCAGGTCGGAGCCGGTGAGCCTGGAGTTCCAGGAAGCGAAGTTCTGGATCTTCTTACGGTCGGAAGCGCTCTTCATGGTCTTATTGGAAAGCTCGAAGAAACCGACCAGCTTCCAGGTGGAAGCGCCGTTGTAGTTGATGTTGAACGTATCGGTCTTTGCGCCGGAGCAGGAACGCTTGCAGTATTCGCACTTGTCTTTGCCGAGCCAAGCGTTCTGGACGTGATGCAGCTCATGCAGGCCAAGGTTGGTGGTCTGCTTCTTGGCGGACTTTCTCATATTGTGACCGTATATAACGGATATGGGATCGCCTAAATAGCTGAGGGCATACAGGTAGTTCTTGCTGGAGGAATAAGCGTTGTAGTAGAACTGGCCCTTGCTGTTTATTGCGTTGCAATAGATGTTGTCTTTGATGTTCGTGCCTGCTACGGCCATTGAGCCCCAGATGTCGCTTGAGGTGCCGGTGTAGTTAGCGTACTTAGCCTGGGCTGAAGCGGACGTGTTGGTGGGGGTCAAGCCGTTGGAGGAGGGGGTGTTGACGCCGGAGCTGCTGCCGCTGGCGAGCTTTACATAATCGGCAGTGAGATAACCGGTATAACCGTTATACTGCACCTTGTACCAGCCGCTGAGGGTCTCAAGAATAGTAACGGTAGAGCCCTTGGGGACCTTGTTGCAGCCGCTTACCTTGGCGGACTTGGCGTCCGGCTTGGTACGGAAGTTGATGTTGCCGGTGGTCACGCCGGTAACGGTAGTAACAGTGTTGTTGCTGCTGTTGGAGCCGGTAGAGCTGCCGCTGCCAAAGATAGAACCGCCGCTCTGCGTAGTTGAGCTGGAGCTGCCGCCGAATGATGTTGAACCGCTGCCACCGCCTACCCAATCATAGCCGGGAGTAGTGGGAGTAGTCACTCCTGAAGAGTGGACAAGACCTGAAAATGCACTGCTGGAGCTGGTGTTTGAAGGAGCAGTGCTCCCCTGAGAATTACTTCCTCCGCCGATCCATGAATAAGAACCGCCGCTGGAGCCTTGTGTTCCAGGCCAAGTCGGGTTAGAAGGGTTAGATACAGTGTAGGAGCCATAACCGGTGCTGCCGTAAATCGTGCCTGAGCCGACGCCGGCGGAAGCGGTTACTCTGACATAGTCTGCGCTCATGTAGCCGACATAGCTGCCGTACTGGAGCTTATACCAGCCGTTGTTCCTCGCGGAATCCTCAAGTATGGTAACCTGGGCATTCTTGGGGAGGGTGGGGCAGCCGGAGACCTTGGCGTAGCTTTTGCCCGGGCCCTGACGGAAGTTGACGTTGCTGGCGGTAACTACGCCGGTAGCGTACTGAGGCTGATTAGAAAGAGCGTTTGAATTGACTACAACCTTGCCGTTCTTATCAACAGTTGCATTTCTAAGAACGATACCTGCACGCAATTCGATCTTAAGATCATCGGTCTGCATCCATCCCGTGTACTGACTAAAGCCAACATAGCACCATTCATAGTTGTCGGAAATATCAAACAACCACATTTCTGTACCGTTAGTAACAAACGGTTTATTTACATCAATGTAAATATAACCCGAACTCTTATCAGGCTTTGCGTACATGAAGCTATTTCCATCGGCTTCCGCTATGCCAATATAGTTCTTAGGCATAGTTGCCATCGTGACCGACATTACGCTGAGTGCCGTTAATGCCGCCATCATCAGCGCAAAGATACGAAGACTTTTTTTCATCGTAATGATTCCTTTCCTTTTTTCTTTTAGTGATATATGCTATGGCCTCGGCCCGTCGAGCGTTGGCGCATCTCACACGGTCTGATTACGGGAAGCTTACTCCCCGTCGTTATTGCTGTTGCTATCGTCCTTATCGTCGTCCTCATCGTCAAAAACGAAGGCGGAACGCATCTTTTCCTGCTGTTTGCGTATCATCTCCTCATCTTTGGCTTTCTGCTCGGCGGCAAGCGCGGCACGGTCGGTCATTACGGCGCTGAACACCATCAGCCCGACAAGGGCCGCGAGCCCCGCCCACCATAAGACGACTCCAATTACCTGCAAGGTTGCATTTTCATAGCAAAAATATTCGAAAGCCGCATTAGCAAGCACGAGCAGTGCGCCAAGCCCCGCTATAAGCCGCATATACAGGTTGAACTTTTTACGTTCAATCTTGATATGCTTGTTTTCGAGTATCTTGCCCTTGCCAAGCGCTGCCACATAAAGGAGGTAGAGAACTATAATCAACTTGAATATTGGGATATAGTTCAGCGTACCGTCGTTCGCGGTCAGGTTGGGATTGGTCTCCATGGCTAATTTAACCAGATCTAAGCCTTTCATTCACACTTTCTCCATTTCCATTGAATATAATACCAATTAAGGCGGCAGTTATAAATAGCATACCGCCAATGTTCAAAGATTGTTAACGCAATTTAGAGCTTCTTAAGCTTTGCGCCTTCCTTGGAGTCCTCAACCGCAAAGCCCATCGCCTTGAGCGCCTCCCTTATTTCATCTGCGCGCGCCCAGTTCTTTTCGGCTCTCGCCCTGGTGCGTTCTTCAAGCAGCTTAAGCGCCTCTTCGGGGAAGTCGTCAGCCTTTTTATGCTGCAATATGCCAAATACGCCGCACATATCGTCAAAGAGCGACTTAGCATGCTTAAGCGCTTCCTCGCCGCGCTTTTCAGTTACGAAGGTGTTGAGCGCGCGCATGTAGTCGAACATCACGCCCAGCGCGTCCGCTGTGTTGAGGTCGTCGTCCATAGCCTCTTCCCACTTTTTGCGCAGCTCGTTTGCCTGCCCGATAAACGGCTTGTCGGCCGCTGTAGCTTCTTTGGCGGGGTTCTTCATCGCATCGTTAAGCCTTTCGCCCGCCGTGCGTATGCGGTTTAGCGCGGCGTCCGCCTGCTCAACAAGCTCGCGTGAGAAGTTGACGGGATTCCTGTACTGCGCGCTGAGCAGGAATAGCCTTACGGCTTCAAGGTCGAACTGGCTGGATATATCCCTGACCAGCATAAAGTTGCCAAGGCTCTTTGACATCTTTTGATTGTTTACGTTTATGTAGCCATTGTGCAGCCAATAGCGCGCAAAGGGCTTGCCTGTTGCGGCCTCGCTTTGCGCTATCTCATTTTCGTGATGCGGGAATATAAGATCCTGTCCGCCGGCATGCACGTCAAAGGATTCGCCAAGTATGCTCATGCTCATGGCGCTGCATTCTATGTGCCAGCCCGGCCTTCCCTTGCCCCAGGGCGTATCCCAGCTCGGCTCGCCGGGCTTTGCGCCCTTCCATATGGAAAAATCGAGGGGATCCTTCTTCTGCTCGGTCGGGTCTATCCTTGCGCCGCTTTCAAGGCTGTCTATGCTCTGGCCGGAAAGCTTGCCGTAGCCGGGAAAGCTCCTTACGGAAAAATACACGTCGCCATTGTCGGCAGGGTAAGCATGGCCCATATCTATAAGCTTTTGCACAAGCTTTATTATGTCGTCGATATGCTCGGTAGCCCTCGGGTTGCATGTGGCTCTTTCGGCGCCAAGCCCGTCGGCATCGGTATAGTATTCTTTTATGTACTTTTCAGCAAGCGCGGGAACGGTGGTGTTCTCCTCATTGGCTCTTCTTATCAGCTTGTCGTCTATATCGGTAAAGTTGGATACAAATTCAACCTTGTAGCCCCTGTATTCAAGGTAGCGGCGCATCGTATCGAACACCACAAGCGGCCTTGCGTTGCCTATGTGTATAAAGTTATATACGGTAGGCCCGCATACATACATTTTTATTACGCCCGGGGTCATCGGCACAAGCTCCTCCTTGCGCCGCGTCATCGTGTTATATACATACATATATCCGTTTCTCCTTATAGAATAAAACTTAATTTAATTATTAAACCTATTGAACCGTTATTCATGCTCTGCCATGTAGCGCTGCGCTATAAGCTTTGCGGCAGGTATGTTAAGCTCGTCATGCGCGTCAAGCTGGTAATCAACCGATGCGTTCCTTATCCAGCCCATGTCAGCCTGCAAGTAGGGCGCCTGCGCCTCAACAAGCTCCTTAACGGTATTAACAAAAGCATCAAGCTCCAGCTTATCCATAGCTATTTTTACCACAAACTCCTCCATGCCGGAGGCGCTTGTGCCGGTCGCGACGGGCAGCACATTATCCGGCAGCCCGCCGCCGGTACAGGCGCACAGCAACGGGCTCCACAGCGGAGAATAAGCGTCCGCATTTTCAATGAGCAGCATGAACCTCAGCGGCTGTGCGCTCAGCCTTTCAAAAAGTCTGTGCACATCAGCGCCCGCCATAGGCTCTATTATTACTGCCCTAAGCTCAGGAAATTCATCTGCCATGCTTAATGCAAGCTCAGTTTTACCTATGGCCTTAGGCCCGTGTATAAGCACGGGCAGCGGCCTTGAGCCGCGCATGAACGCGATAATTCGCTCGCCTAAAGCCTGCTTGGCATTATCCTGTACGCTCAGGGCAACGGCCTCATGCCTTGCGGCCGCCAAGCCGAGCGTACCGCCCGCGCACTTAAGCAGCCTTGTCTTTAGGAATATGCCCGAGCCTGACGAGGCGAACAGGTTGAAAAGATCCTCGGCCATTCCGCGCCAATCGGGCGATTCCATGAGCCTTATGTATATCTCCTCAAGCACCTCGTCCGCGGCGTATTCGCCCCTCGGCTCCTTTTCGCCATAGCTCCAGCTCAGCCACTCGCTTTCGCTTGGCGGCGGCAGCGGGGCGGCAGCGTCCCCGGGCAGCGGCACGTCCTTTTGCTGAGGCTTCGGCCTCGGCTCGGTGCCGGTCCATGCGGCGGAGGACATGACGGATATATCGTCCCTTGCATAGCGGGACTTCGCCTGAAGCTCGCGGTATCTTTCGGCGCACATCCTGTATATGTCGTGCCAATCAAGGCTTGCAAGCTCGCCAAGCGCGGCAAGGTCGCTGCGGAAGGACATAAGCAGCGCCTCGTCAAGCTCGCCCCTTGCGGAGCTTTTTGCAAACGCATGCTCCCTTTCGACCGCAAGCCATATAAGATGATCCATAAACATATCGCCGCTAACCCTGCGCGCAGGTGAGAGCAGAAGCTTCCTTGCGCAGTCGTGATATAGCTTATATGCGCCCATGCAGTCGCCCGCTATTATTGCAAACGCGGCGTCTTTGATAAGGGAAAGCGCGTTGGGCTCCTTCTCCTCATTCAAAAGCGTGATGTGTGATATCAGCGATATTATCTTGGCCGCGCCGTCCCGCGGCAGGCAATCATGGAAGGACCGCATAATACACCCCTCTGTCAGGCGGCAAAACGCCTATTATCTTATATATGATACCACATTAGTTTTGTTTTGGCATCACATGCGCCCAAATATTCGAAAATTTCATTAACAATGCATTAACTGCCCCGTTTTTGCAACCTTTATAAGCCCGCTTGTGTTATAATACATGAAGAAGAAAAAACACCTTGGACTATTCAGCCTGAGGGCGAAAGGACGGTACTTTATATATGAACATAAAAAGGCTTTGCGCTATGGCTATGGCGCTTATGCTCTTATGCTGCGGCTGCACGCTGAACGTTTTACGGCCGAGCGGCGAATCTGCGACTAACGTTCCAAACCCCATAGTCAATGTGGATTCGGCGGAAGCTTTTGCAGGCACGGGCGTTAGCATAGACGCGCCCGTTGACGCAGGCGATGTGAGCTATTCCATAATAGACGGTACTCTGGCCCAGGTGAGCTTTACATATGACTCGCTTGAGTACATATACAGGGCTTCAGCCTCAGCAACGGATATCGATGGCATATACTACAATAAAAAGGCCGAATACGTGCTTAGCGTTATATGCGACGGCTTTAATGTTGACGCCACCATCTATTCCGCCGAAGGACACGGCATGCTCGCTTTGTGGGAGCATGACGGCATAAGCTATTCGCTTTGGCATGAGGGCGAGGTGAGCGACGAGGCGCTTCAGGCTGCTGTGCTTGGCGTGATGGGCAGGAGCTTCCAGGGAGTGCAGGCGGACAGCAGCGCAAGCCCAATAGATTTTGCCGAGAGCAAGCAGTGCGAGGCTGACCTTGATGGCGACGGTTTTGCCGAAAGGATAAGCTATGAGACAGTAAGCGGCGAGCCTATGGGCATGCTTGATTACTGCCTGCTCAGCATAACGGGGGCAGACGGCAATGAGCATAAGGCCAAGCTTGACGCACAGTGGCTTGACACGGCGCTTTGCTATGATTACGATGCCGACGGCCGCATAGAGATATTCTTGAGCGGGGACGTGATGAGCGACGATTATGTAAGCTGGGTGCTGCGCTTTGACGGCAAGGAGCTTATCGCCGCAGAACCGGCCATCCCTGCAGAGCCTGATACGGAAGCTGGCGGCAAGGATAAAAACACAGAGGGCGTTAGCGCTTCCGAGCCCGAGGCCGTTACGACCCTGCAGCCGAGCTTTAGGGGTACTATAACGCGCGTCAACGACAATTCCCTGATCGTTACCTGCATAATAGACATACTCGGAACGCGCGCGGGAACGACCACGTTCCTTCCCGCAAGCGACAGGTTTGCCTTTGACAAGGACCCAGGCACCGCATGGAGCTTTTATTTTGACGCTTCAAACGAAGAGGATTGGCAGTATATAGCGATAGAAACCTCCGCCGAGTTCCCCGTGCGCATGGACGGCACAAGCGAAGATGCGACCCTGCCTATTGGCACGAGAATAGGCATAACCGAAATGAACAAAAATGGCGAGGAATACATATGCCGCTTCATAACCCGCTCCGGCGAGGAGGGTGCGATAACTTTGACCTTCTCCGATAAGGAGGACGATTGGGGCTATCTGATAAACGGCGTTAAGGAAGAGGATTGCTTCACGCAGCTGCGTTATGCGGGTTGAGACTTAGAGAGCGTCGAAAAAGCGGCGACCAGCCACTTTTTTGACATTCTCAGAGCCGTTCATAGCGAACGGCTCTTTTCTGTAATACCATAATTGCGCCGGCTTTTATCCGCAGTAATATGGGCAAGCTTTTTTTATGCATTGCTTGTTTTCGGCGGAAAAGGTGCATTTAATCCCTTGAGGCATATCGAGTTCAACGCCGAGCGACTCGCGGAACACACCGGCCGCGGCTATGACTGCCGTAAACGAATCGCGCTTGCAGCAGCGCGGCCCGCCAAGCCTGCCTATCGCGTCAAGCGCCCTTGCAGTGGCCATGTTTGCAAGGCCCCAGGTTTTGCCGCTTAAGGGCGTGGTTTCCGTTATTATGCTTACGCACATGCCAACGCTTACCGCCGCGCCGCAGCAGCCCCAAAACCCGCATGAGCCGCCCGGGTATCTTGAGCCGCGCTTCTTCATTTCCTCAAGCGCCTTGTCAAGCTCTATCTTGCCGCCGCAGTTTTTGTATGCCGTAATCAGCGCCGCGCCTACCATTATGTGATGCTCAGGCCCGTGCATATGGATATACGGATTGTTCATCATGTCCATCAGCATGGCGACAGGGTCTTTTTTCTGCGATGCGCTGCAGTAGCCGATTATACCCTCTATTCCTTTTTTTGCATGGCAGGCGTCGCAAACATAATGCCCGCTTTGGCATTTGGCGTAGCTTGGCTCCTCCTTGCCGCAGAAGCTGCACTTCATAGGCTCGGCTTCGTTAAGATAAACAAGCGGTTCCCCGCACACAAGGCATGCGCCTTTTGCTCTTTGCATAGCGGTTGCTCCTTATATGTTTTTACCAAGTATAAGTATATTAAAAATGCCGTGCAATGACAAGCAAAAAAGCTACGCTCAATAGCCCTTTTTCACGTCGATTATGCTCCCGTCCACCGCGTTTATGGTAAGCATGGAATACACGTCCGGCATTGTCAGGTGTTTGCCGTCGGCATAGGTTATAGTCTCGTATCCGTAAAAGTCCCAAACGGGTATGAGCAGCCCGCTTTCCACGTTGTCGCGCTCCATTATGCGCCTTAGACTCAGCACGGCGCGCTCTATTGTGTAATCGTGCCTTACGCGGCTGTCCAGCCCGTCCGTGCGCGGCTTGACAGGGTCATCCTGCGGCTCATGCGTAACGCGGAACATCAGCTTGAACACGTTCACTATATCGCTGAAGGGCAAAAGCGCGCTGTCCTCGGTGAACACGTCCGTGATTTCATGCGGCGAAAACCATTCTACTGAGTATATCCCGTCCGCGCATACCGAAATGCTCAGGCGCTCATACATCCATTGCTTGCCCCACGCATCGTCCACATAGCTCGAACCCTCGTCCGTTGTAACGATTACCCCGTTCACCTCGCGGAAAAAACTGATAATATATCCCATGCCCAAGAGGTCGTCGTCGCGCCTGTGTGCAAACAGGCCGGCGTACGCCTGCTCCGGGTCGGAGGAAGCGAATATCATGCTTTCGTGAAGCTCAGGCGTTATGTATGCTTCCGGCTGTATGTACACGGGCTTCATGCAGTCAACGTTTACGGCTTTGAGAAAATCCTCCGCAGTACGGAGCGCTATCGCTGCGTTAAAGCCGTTAAGAGCCGCATCGCTTGGCCATTGTGCCGCGTACAGCTTATTGCTGCTGGTTATATTGAATATGCCGCCGGAGAAGGTGAAAGGATCGTACTCTATGCCGCAGAATCTGTACAATAGCCCGGGATCATCATAACGCAGATGCGCACCGCGCGAGGCGGTATCTATCACATTGAAGCCTCCGCTCTTTTCCTGGATTATTACATCGCTGCCGGTGTTGTTCTGAGCAACGCCGAAGTACTTGCCCCTGCCGCCTACGTCCATGGGGTATTCGCATACATCGACCCCTGTATATGACTTCTGTTCCTTGCCGGTTTGCAGGTCGCGTATTGTTATGGTGCGAAGCTGCGAACTTCCTATGGCATGCTCAACACTTTCGGGAGCTTTTTCGTAATACTCTTTAAGCTCCTCTATTGCCTCGTTAATCTGCTCGATGGTGTCATTTGCAGGTTGAGTTGTGCCGCTGCCGCCGCTTTTGATGCTTGATAGCTCCTGCTGCAGCATAAGTATTGTTTCCTCAATATCCTTCTTAGAGCGCAGGGTATCGGAATTATACATCACCGTGTCGCCCACAAGGTAGTTATATATATTCGTAATAAGCTCCTGCTCAAAGTCCGCTGGCTTAACGTGTGCCATGGGCAGCCTGCCTGTGTCAGGAAGCTCCACGGGAGCGTCCGCGCTTACCGTAAAAATATCCGAATAGGCCTCGTTTACTATAAAAGCATCCGGTATTCCAAGCCTGGCCTTAAGGCCGCCTTGGTTTTGCATGGCGCTCCCTGCCGGCTCCGGCGTGGCCTGCGCCTTTTCAATAAGCTGCTCCATGTCCTTTTGCACAACTGCCTGTTTTTCGGGCGTGGGGTGGCAGGCGGCGAGCAAAATAATGCAAATTAGCATGATTGCTGCAAGCTTTTTCATATTAAATAGCCCTCCTTTGGGAGGATTATAGCATTACGATGTAAACGAAATGTTTTCAAAGCGGAGAACGGAATATTGTTAACAGATTGTTAATAAACATCATAAAAACAGCCGCTCCGCATGGAACGGCTGTTGCGTTTAAGCAATAAGCTTATTTGACCTCGATAGTGGCGCCAACTTCCTTGAACATGGCCACGATCTTGTCGCACTCTTCCTTGGGGAGGCCTTCCTTGATGGGCTTGGGAGCGTTGTCTACCAGGTCCTTGGCTTCCTTCAGGCCCAGACCGGTCAGCTCGCGGACGGTCTTGATGACCTTGATCTTCTCGGGGCCGACATCCTTGAGTATGCAGTCGAACTCGGTCTTTTCCTCAACCTCGGCGGCGGGACCGGCGGCGGGGCCTGCAACGGCGACGGCGGCGGTGGCGGATACGCCAAACTCCTCTTCAAGAGCCTTGACCAGGTCGGCCAGCTCAAGAACGGTCATAGCTTTGATATCAGCAATAAGCTGCTCTTTATTCATTATCTTGTTCCTCCTGTATTATTTTAGGTCCTTTGGGAAATTACTCTGCCGCTTCCGCGGGAGCTGCGTCGGAGCCGCCTTTCTGCTCCAAAATCTGCCCGAGTGCAACGGCCAGCTTGGAAACGGGGCTCATCATGCTGCCAAGCAGCCTTGCGATAAGCTGCTCTTTGCTGGGCAGGTCAGCCAGGGTGTTCATGCCTGCCGCGTCTGTTACCACGCCATTGATTATACCGCCCTTGATCTCACACTTCTTGAGCTTCTTAACGGTGTCCTTCAATATGCGGGCGGGAGCGACGGCATCTTCATAACCGAATGCGAAAGCGGACGGTCCCTTCAGATAGTTATGGAAGCTATCGTCTATGCCGTTCGTCTGAGCGGCGCGGTTGACTATGTGGTTCTTAAGAACTACATACTCAACGCCGGCCTTGCGCATTTCGCTGCGCAGGTTGGTTACCTCCTCAACGGTCAGTCCGCGATAATCAAAAACTACCACCGACTGCGCCTTTTCGAGCTTTTCGCGGATCTCCTCGACCTGTTTCGCCTTTACCTCGATATTTGCGGGGTTTGCCATGGTTTCACCTCCTTACAAAATGAAAATCCTTTGCCCAAGACAAAGGATCAGAGCTTGCTTAATAAGCTTGCTACTTACCTCGGCAGGAAATTAAGCCTTTTATACGGGCGCCTGCTGTCTTCGGCCAATATTTGATTTCCACGGGGCAGTATACTATACCGCCCCGCAGTTGTCAACAATTTTTTGCCCATTCTATTAGAAAATATTTAAGAACAGGCTCGATTCCGGCTCCGGTGATTTATTCGCCGGAACGGATGAAAGGCATATCGCCTTTAGAACTTCATGCTGTTGAACTTGACGCCGGGGCCCATGGTGGTGGAAACGACCAGGCTCTTGATGTAAGTACCCTTGGCGGTAGCGGGCTTGGCCTTTATTATAGCCTCCATAAGGGTGTTAAGGTTCTCTACCAGCTTGTCTGCGCCGAAGGATACCTTGCCCACGGGAACATGCACGATAGAGGTCTTATCAACGCGATACTCGACCTTACCGGCCTTGATGTCGGCAATAGCCTTCGCCACGTCCATGGTAACGGTGCCGCTCTTGGGGTTAGGCATGAGGCCCTTGGGTCCCAGTATACGAGCTATACGGCCGATGGTACCCATCATATCCGGAGTAGCTACGCAAACGTCAAAACCGAACCAGTTCTCGGTCTGGATCTTCTTTACCAGATCGTCATCGCCAACGAAATCGGCGCCGGCAGCTTCGGCTTCCTTAGCCTTGTCGCCCTTGGCGAAAACCAGCACGCGCACCTTTTTGCCTGTGCCGTGGGGCAGAACGACCGCGCCGCGAACCTGCTGATCAGCGTGACGGGGGTCTACGCCCAGACGTATGGAAGCTTCCACGGTCTCGTCAAACTTGGCCTTGGCGGTGGAAAGCACCGTCTCAATGCCTTCGCGGGGATCGTAAAGCTTCTGCTTTTCGACCAGCTTTATGCTGTCTTGATACTTCTTGCCATGCTTCATATTCTATATTCCTTCCTGTGGTAATAACGGCTTATGCCTCCCACATCTCCTTTAGGCTTGTTCAGTCCTCAACCGTGATACCCATGCTGCGGGCGGTACCGGCTACCATGCTCATGGCGGCTTCCACGCTGGCGGCGTTAAGGTCGGGCATCTTGATGGTGGCGATCTCCCTCACCTGATCGCGGGTCAGCTTGGCTACCTTCTGGGTGTTGGGGCGGCCGGAAGCGGACTGCAGACCGCAGGCCTTCTTGATAAGAACGGCCGCGGGAGGGGTCTTGGTCACAAAGGTGTAGGAACGGTCCTGATACACCGTGATGACTACGGGAATGATCATGCCGGCGTCCTTGGCGGTGCGCTCGTTGAACTCCTTGCAGAAGCCCATTATGTTGAGCTGATGCTGACCAAGTGCGGGGCCTACCGGCGGTGCAGGCGTCGCTTTGCCGGCGGGGATCTGAAGCTTCACAAAGCCTGTGATCTTCTTTGCCATTTGAATTTCCTCCTAAAAATAATGTGGTGCGAGCGGCCCTCCACTTCGGGCGGGCCTCCCACTATGCAAGCTCCCGCTTTTGCGGGAACGCATAATCGTTGCTTTGGCGAAGCGCTTCGCCTTTTATCAGAGCTTCTGGACCTGTATGTAATCCAGCTCCACCGGAGTATCGCGGTTGAATATGGAAACGGTGAGCTTGACCTTCTGCCTTTCGGGGTCAAGCGCCTCCACGGTGCCGATGAAGTTTTCAAGCAGCCCGCTTATCACGCGCACACTTTCGCCGATGGAAAGATCCAGCTCTATAGGTATGTATTCAACACCAAGCTTGGTGACCTCTTCATCGCTCAGCGGCACGGGCTTTGATCCCGGGCCGACAAAGCCGGTAACGCCCCTTGTGTTGCGCACTATGTACCAGGTCTTGTCGTTCATTATCATCTTTATCATGACATAGCCCGGCAAAAGCTTGCGCGTAACGACCTTGCGCTTACCGTCCTTCATCTCCACCACTTCCTCGGTGGGGTAGCTTACTTCCAGTATCATGTCCTGAAGGCCGCGGTTCTCTACCGTTTTCTCCAGGTCCTCCTTGACCTTGTTCTCATAGCCCGAATAGGTATGGGCAACATACCATTTGGCTTCCTCGGCCATATTCGGCGCTCCGATTATATCATACCGAGGAAAGCGTCCGCCAAAGCGGTGCTGTCCCCGGATTTGCCGGCCAGGCTGCCAAGAAGGGTGAATCCCTGGCCGAACAGGAAATCAAGAACGCCTATAACAACGGCGAAAAGCACTATAAACGCAAGTACGGTAGCCGTATACTTTGCAAGCTCCTTGCCGGTAGGCCAGGTGAGCTTCTTAAGCTCGCCTACGACGTCCTTAAAAAAGCGGCCGATACGTGCGAACAGATTGGGCTTCTTATCCTTTTTGTTGGCTGTTTTTGCTACTTCGTTTGCCATTGTCGCTATACTGTCCTTTCAGGCTTACTTGGCTTCCCTGTGAATGGTGTGCTTACGGCAGAAACGGCAGTACTTGGAGAACTCAAGCCTGTCCGGATCGTTCTTCTTGTTCTTGAAGGTATTGTAGTTACGCTGCTTGCATTCGGTGCAGGCCAAGGTGATTTTTACGCGCATAGTAGTGTTAGCTCCTCTCATTTATGGCTGAAAGCGAAAGCTTTAAGCCCATTGAATCCATTTGCACGGCTTGAAACCGTACCTAAATAAACCCCCCAACTGGGGGTTGCTTAGTTAATTTACCACAGCTTGCGCCGCTTGTCAACGCAAAAAACGGTTTTATCACCATTTTTTATAGATATTCTCGGGCATTGTGCATGCTTTAAGGCGCTATACAAGATATGGTATAGCGCTTCAGAGTGCCGAGAAAGCGGCCGAGCGCCACCTTTCCGAATTTTTACGGGTTTTGCCTCTCGCTCACGCTCCCATACCGCAAAGCCCGCTATTTTCTCTGCCCATGCCCGCGGCTGTTCATTCTGCATCTGTTGCATTTCTGCTGCGGAAAATGCTGCGCGGGGAAAACTGCGTTCCTTGGCGCAGGCGGCACAGGCTCGCGCTGAGGAGCATTTGTGCCTGCTTTGCTTTGGGCGCTTTCATTATCGCGCACATACGGCCTGGGTATAAACGGCTCCGCGTTATCATCGGGAGGCGCGAACAGCTTATTTGATCTTAGCAGCAGCTCCTTGGCCACCTTGCTTTTTGGCTCGGGGTCTTCGTACGCGCCTGCTGCGCCGGCCGCCGGCTTTGATGTGCTTTGCGGCGCTATATTCGCTTCGGCTTTGCTGGCGGCGCCGCTTGCTATGGTATTATTGGGCTTTATATTGGCAAGGGCATTATCGGCTTGCTTATTTTGCCTTTGCACAGCGCCGGAATCTGATACGGCGGGCGGCTCGGCCTGCTCGGCTGGCATGGGCTTGACGGAGCGGACGCTTTTGCCCAACGATATCCTTGCTGACGTAAGCGCCTTATCCATATCCAAGTTGCTTATGCCAAAGGAAGCCATTGCCGCAAGCGACGTGCCTGAGGCTATTATCGCGCCGCGCACAAGATGGAAGCCTGCTTCGGCAAGGAAGCTGCCGTCGCTTCTGAGAGCGGCTTTTATTATATTGCCGCCCGCAAGCAGCATGAACGCGCACGGCTCGGCCAAGCTGCCGCTTTGTATGCATAGCCTGAGCGCCGTTGAGCCGCCCTCGCTCGTGAGCCGCATGACTCCCCTGACTTTGTTTTTGCCCAGGCTCCTGAGCGGTAATATACGCTGCGCCGCCATATCACACCTGCTTTCCGCCTCTATTGCTTTATATTATTTATATAGTTATATTTAATGCGGCTTGTTTTATGATATAATTCAATTAACTAACCTTTGCTGCTAAGCTTTTTAGGAGGTTTGCTTGCTATGGAAGAATCGAACAACAGGGAATTAAGAAACGAGAAGGGGCAGACGCTTGCGGAGTTCCTTGAGGCATATGATGAGAATAAGTACCCCAGGCCCTCGGCAACGGTGGATATGGCGGCGTTCACGCTTAATGAAAATGCACAGCTTTCGGTAATGCTTATAAAGCGGCGCAACCACCCGTTCATAGGGCATTGGGCGCTGCCGGGAGGCTTCGTTAACGTTGACGAGGAGCTTGAGGCTGCCGCCGCGCGTGAGCTTGAGGAGGAAACGGGGGTAAAGGGGCTTCCGATGCGCCCCTACGGCTCCTTTGGCGCCGTGGACAGGGACCCGAGGACCAGGGTGATAACCACCGCGTTTTATGCCGTGGCGCCTATGGGCAGCATAGCGCCGGCGGCGGGGGACGATGCGGCGGACGCCAAGCTGTTTACAATAAATACGGCGCTTGAAGCGTACACGCCCTCGGCGGAAAGGTACAGGCTCACGTTAAGCTCAGATGAAGCGACGCTGCATCCGCGGGCGCTTATAAGATACGATGAGCTTGGCTCGGCTGAGGCAATGGCCGTGCCTATGGGCAAGGGCGTGCTTGGCGGGGATCATGACCTTGTGCTGTTCTGCGCATTAAGAAGGCTCAACGACCTGCCGAGGGAGCGGGTCGCGCTGATACTGAGCAAAAACGATCCGGACAGGTTTGTTGAAGCCGTGCGCGCGCTGGACATAGCGCTCGGCGCAATACCGGAGAGCAGATGATATGAAAAAGGCCGTTTGCTTCACGCTGCTTATAATAGCGTCGCTGCTGCTGATAACAGCCATGCTTTTCACCTGCCTTCAGTTCTGCATGAACCAAAGGGACTGGTATTATAAAAGCTATGTTAAATACGGAACGTCAAGGGAGACCGGAATAAGCGACGAGGATATGACCGAGGCGATATTCAGGCTTATAGACTATATGGAGGGCAGGGCGGATTCCATACAGCTGAGCGTTAGCGAAAACGGGAGCGTTGTTGAAATGTACAACCAGCAGGAGATAGAGCACATGATAGATGTGCGCGCGCTGTATCAGGCGTGGAAAAACGTAAGGGATTACGGAGCAGCCGCAGCCGCCGCGATAATTGCGCTGTGCATATGCATGACGGCGCCCGGCGGGCGGATACGGCTCATGAGCAGGGCTTTCATAACCGCGTCCGCAATATTCGGCATAGCGCTCGCCGCGCTCGGCATATGGGTGGCGGTTGATTTCAACAGCTTCTGGAACGGCTTCCACAGGCTGTTTTTCACCAACGACCTTTGGCTCATGGATTACAACACCTGCCGCATGATACGCATATGCCCCCTACAGCTTTTCAACGATATAGTGATAAGATTTGCGCTTATGTTCATGGCGCCCTTCCTGCTGCTTTTGATATTTGCAACAGCGGTCGCAAGGCGGAGGCAAAAATGAGGCTTGGCTATTATGATGAGGCTATAAAAAATGCCTGCGAATACAGAAAAAAAGAAGCGCCCGTAATGCTTGCCATAGAAAGCTCCTGCGATGAGACGGCCGCAAGCGTGGTAAGGGGAGGGCGCGACGTGCTTTCCATGAGCGTTTATACCCAGATACCCATACATAGAAAATACGGCGGCGTGGTGCCGGAGCTTGCTTCGCGCTCGCATGTGGAAAAGGTGGCCGGCGTTGTGGACGATGCGCTTGAGAAGGCGAACATGACGATAAATGATGTTGACGCCGTATCCGCCACATACGGGCCGGGGCTCGTGGGTGCGCTGCTGGTCGGTCTGAGCTACGCAAAGGGCCTTGCCTATGCCGCAAACAAGCCCTTTATAGGCGCGGATCACATTGCCGGCCACATAGCGGCGAATTACCTGAGCTATAAGGAGCTTGAGCCGCCGTTCGTGTGCCTTGTTGCGAGCGGAGGGCACAGCCACATAATTCTGGTGGAAGGCTACAACAGCTTTAAGCTTTTGGGCCGCACAAGGGACGACGCGGCTGGCGAAGCCTTCGACAAGGTGGCGCGCGCATTGGGCTTGAGCTATCCTGGCGGGCCGGAGCTTGAAAAGCTCGCAAGGGAGGGCGACGCAAACGCGTTTTCCTTCAGGGGCGACTTTAACAATGGCGACAGCCTGGATTTCAGCTTTTCCGGAATAAAGACGGCGGTTGTGAACCTTATGCACAACGCGGAGCAGAAGGGCGAAAAGCTGAACAGGGCCGACATAGCCGCAAGCTTTCAAAGAAGCGTTGTTGATACGCTATGTACAAAGGCCGTGCGCGCCGCGAAGCACAACGGCGTATCGACGCTTGCGCTGGCAGGGGGGGTGAGCGCAAACACCGCGCTGCGCACCGCGCTTGAGGCGGAGGCAAAAAAGGCCGGACTCAGGTTTTGCAGGCCGGACATGCGCTTCTGCACGGATAATGCGGCTATGATTGCCTGCGCCGCGCATTATGCGCTTATGGAGGCAGGGCCGAGCGAGCTTAGCCTTAATGCGCAGCCTTCCAAGGAGCTTGCGGAATAATCGATTGCAATACAATAATAAAAAGAAGCGGACGTGACCGCTTCTTTTTGCATTACCGGATGGAGCTTTTTGTTAAGCTATCGCCTTGATGCGCGCTTCCTTATGCAGCATATTATGATAAGCGCCGCTATTCCGGCGGATACGCTAAGATACGGCAGCAGTATATCCGCATCTCCGCTTTGCGGCACAGTAATGATTTCCGCAGGAGGGTTCGTGTCAACAGGCGGCTTTGGCGGATCGGGCCTATACGGCGCGGGCGGAGTTGGAGTCGGCGCCGGGGTTGACGTTGGCGTCGGCGTCGGCTGCGGCGGATACTCCTTCTCGCTGTTGTAAACGGTCACGGTCTCGCCTGATACGGCCTTTATCCTTTCGCTGTTGAGCACATAGCCCTCGGGCGCTTCCGTCTCTACAAAATAATAGCTGCCGCCGGCGTTCAACTCAGCAAGCATATCGATATGCACTTCGCCCTTTTCGTCCGTTATAAGCTCGTCAGCCACAAGCACGGCGCTGCCCTGCTCAGGCTCATACCAAAGCTGAAATTTTGCGCCCTTCACAGGGGTGGTGGTCGCTACGCCATTTACGTTGGCCAGCTTTTTAAGCGAATAGCTGTTCCAGTTATCCTCTATTTTAAGCTGCTTGCTGCCGTGTATTGGCGTCATGCCGGAAGCTACGCCAACAAAGCTCTGCGCCACCTGCCATCCGCCAAACGGCTCATAGAAGTAAGCGCCCTTTTCAAGATACTGCCTGCCGGAAAGCGAAGCCGTTATTTCGCTGCCGAAGGGCACGCCTTTGATATCGAACACGGCGGTCGATTCGCCGCTTTTCAGCCTCCTTGCCTCATCGCCTATGGTTATGGTTATGTCGTCGTTCTGCGATGCGGCGGCGTTGAGCTGAACCATGACGCGAATGTCGGCCTTGCTTTGGTCGGAGGATATCTTGTATACCTGATAGGTGATATCGTTTATGACCATGCTGGCGGCGTTGGAGCCATTCGAGGCGCAGCCGTCAAGATAGGCCTTTATCGTCTTTATGTTCGCCGCAACATCGGGATTGGACGTATCCCAAGCGCCGTGGAACGGCTCTACGGGAACGATGGCGGAATCGAACTTGCTCCACTTCTGGGTGATGTTGTAGTCAAGGTCGTGCTGGCCGTTGGCATATTTCCATATGCTCGTCTGTACGGCCGTAACGAGCTGGCCAACGTCAAGCTTGCCGTGGAATACGCAGCCTGCGTTCACCATGTTGGCTATCATTTCTTCACAGGATATGAACGGATAGGCGCTTTCCACTATGCCCCTTATCCTCTTCGCCATAGCGGGCTCGTAGTAGCCGGCGTCCTCAAGGTTGAGCCTTTTATAATAGTGGACCTGCTTAGGCACGTTTGTGTCAACGTCGCAGCAATACACGGTGTCGTAGCCTGAGCCGTTTGCAAGCGCATATGCGCTGCAGGAATAGGTGTATTGCCCAAAGGCTATCCTGTGCGGGCTTATGTTATAGTAGCTTGATGCGGGATCAAACTCATATACATAGCCAAGCTTTGCCGTTGCAGCGTCCGGAGCTGTATAAGCGGGCGCCGGATTCTTCGGCTGGGGAGCGCCTATAACCTCCACGGTATAGGCTTTTTTACATACGTTGCAGGTGTAGGTGATCGCGCTGCCGTCAAATGCGGCGGCAAATGCACCCGTGCAGCCGGGATCATCGTGCGGATAGCCTTCGCCATCGGCAAGCGCGGTGCTGCATAGCAGCATGCTCAGCAGCGCCGCCGCAAGGAAAGCTGCCAGGAGCCTGATTGTTCTTGTGTTCAATGCTATTAACCCCTCTCGTTTTTATATTCCCATTGGGCGGAAATATAATGTGGTACAGTTAAAAAGTATATAATGGCGCATATGCTCCATCAAGCGAAATGAATGGCGAAAAGCCGCTTATTTGCATGTATCTTGGCGGCATGACTTCTGCGGCAAAGCACCCGCAATGCTGCCGCCAGACCGATGATGACGAGCAAGGCGGGCTGACCTTTGATATTGAAAAAGGACGGTTGAGTTTTCGGCTGACTGCACCATACAACGAGGAACGCCGCAGGGCGGCAAGCGAAGCGGCGAAGAAAAACAGCGTAAACGGCATGGGTAGAAGCGTTCACAAATATCTGCTATAATTTTTTTGAGGGAATTTTGAAAATCGTGAAACCAAATCCGATTTTTGTCGGGATATATAGTGAAGGCGCCTGACAGCAGATGAGAAAGGAGGTTCGCCCATGCAGGATGAAATGATCGTTGACTTATACTGGAAAAGAGATGAGAGTGCCATCAGCGAAACGGAGCGGAAATATGGGCGGTATCTTTCAAAGATCGCCTACAATATCCTCTCCGACTGGGAGGACAGCAAGGAAACCGTCAACGATACCTACTTAAAGGCGTGGAACTCCATGCCAACGCATAAGCCAAGCGTCCTCTCCACTTATTTAGGAAAAATCACACGACAACTATCCATTGATGCGTTCCGCACACGCAACAGGGATAAACGGAAGCACTCGGAATATGCAGTCTCTCTTTCCGAGCTGGAGGATTGTATTTCCAGCAGCGAAACCACGGAGCAGAGCATAGAAATGAAACTGCTTGCGGAAGCGATCAATACCTATCTCTACACGCTCCCGGCAGATGCACGAAACACATTTGTCGGCAGATACTACTTTGCGGATCCTATCCGAGAAGTCGCAGACTACTACGGCATGAGTGAACCGAAGGTCAAGAGTATGCTCTACCGAACGAGGCAAGGTTTAAAAGAATACTTGGAAAAGGAGGGCTATGAGCTATGAAGAAAGAACACATCAGTGACGCTTTGAATATGCTGAACGATGATATTATCGAGGAAACCAACAATGTCCGCACCAATGCGAAGCCGAAGCGAAGGTGGGAACGGCAAATTGCTGCTGTAGCTTGTATCTGCCTGATTGTTGTAGGCGTGTTTGCCTGGCGAAATTTTTCTAAGCATTCGGACTCCTCCACAGAAATTACCATGTCCGACAAAGGAGTAACAATTCCCAAGCTTGAAGTCTCTCTTTCAGCGGAATCGTCTGCGGATATGCTGGGATTTTTCATTTATCAAGGGAATTGCTATGTTCACTATGACTGGATATATGATGATGTTGACATCATTGGAAAACATCTCGGCACTGCGACAGGGCTGATTGATGAGTGGACTCCGCGGGATGGATATGTGGAGTTTGCAGGCAGCGTGAAAGGTGATTTCTACGAGGTGAAGGGATACGACCCATCCTTCATGCTCTGTATGAAACATACGGATGGCTCAATTTCCCTCTATGTGTGCGATACAGGAATCACATTAAAGTATGGCTCCGAGCTTTATACGGATCGGCTCCATCTTGCCGGGAACTATACGTCTGTACAATACGAGAGCCGCGATTCGTGGTACGAAAGCAAGCACGAACTCTATCAGCTGAAAGATTCCGATGAGCTAATCCGTGATTTTATTGATGGATTAAACGTTGCTGAGTTTATTCCTCTGAATTCTATCTCCTACGATGATGCAAGAGACATCTTCAATGAGATGGAAATATACCACCTGTATTTTAATATGCAGAATGGTACAACAGTACATCTTCGGCTGTGGAAAGACGGATATGTTCTTTATCAAGGACTACTTGGAGTTTGTGTACAGGTGCAAAAAGAAAGCTATAGCAATTTGCTTGAGATACTGGAAAGCCACACAGGAGCAGTGCCGGTAGATTACCATTCTGGGGGAAAGACATTAGAGGATTGCATGAATGACCCGGAACTCGGAAAGTATGTACCTTCTTATGCTCCAGACAATATGAAAGTGGAACAAGTTGAGATTCTTTATTATTTGGATTCTGAAACTGCGAAGGAAACGGGGACAAAGGAGATTACAATAGAGTATTCTGATAATGACGATTCATCGAAATGGTATGCGATCACAGTCACATGGGCCTCAGAATATGGGAAAAATGGCTGGGCGGGTCCCATGGTGGACGCATCCGAGTTGAAAGAAGACAATGTATCCGAGTACATTCGTAAAACCGCCCCGAATGGCAATTCAATTTCGTATGGTAGCAGTATCGACCTTGGCATCTGGTATGGAGATGTTTCCATTGTTCTGTCGGGAGTTGATCTTGATGCTGAAACATCATACCAAATTCTGAAATCAGTAAATCCTGATATGGACTAAAAATGTGCAAGCACAGCATTGTGCTTGTCCCTACTGTCCTTCGTGAAGAAATCAGTGACGCAATAACCACACACCGAAAAACAGACCGTTGACTCGCGCTTTGTTCGCACAGTCAGCGGTCTTTTTTTATCCCCAAAATCAAGAAAGGAGTGACCACCCATGCCAAAGAAAAAACTGCCGCAGACCATTGAGGAATGTAATGCTGAACTGGAACGCACAGAGAAACAGTTGCAGCAGTACGAAAACCGAAACAAGATACTCAACCGCAAGCTGTCCGCCGAAAAACGCAAGGAGCGCAATCACCGTATTTTCCTGCTTGGCGGCTTCATGGAAAGCCTTGTGCCGGAACTGAAAACCATGACAGAGGACGAGGGAAAGGACTTCCTGTATCACATCGCAAAGAGTACGGAAGCACAGGAGTATTTGAAAAAACGAGCCGAGGGGGTGGAAGCTGGATAATACCCTTGGTAACAAGGGCGCACTTATACACCTCGTCGGGGCAAGCTCCATATCGTTCGTTTCGCCGCAAGCGGCAAAACTCATTCATTCTGCTGCCCCTCCTCTCCCCACAAAGTTATGCAACTTTGCGGGGACCCCATGAGGTGTCGTGCGCTCTGCCGAGGGCTTGTGGGCGCATGGAAGTTCTCACGCGCCCACATTGGCGGCTTGCGCCGCACAGGGAAAACTGCATTTTCCCTGCGACAGCTTGCGCTGTCTACCCTTTTGCGTCCCCACGAAACAGAACGCCTTGCTGCGGCAAGCTGTTCCGTTTCATGGGGCTGAGTCACGAAGATCGGAGGTAAACCGTTATCGCAATCTATCATTGCAGCATCAAAATTATCAGCCTGGGGAATGGCAAGTCAGCCGTTGCCGCTGCTGCCTACCGAAGCGGTGAGAAAATCACAAACGAGTGGGACGGCATGATCCATGACTACACCCGGAAGCACGGCATCGTCCATTCGGAAATCCTGCTGCCGCCCAACGCTCCTCCAGACTTTCAAGACCGTGGAACGCTTTGGAACAGCGTGGAGCAAATTGAAAAGGCGTGCAACTCTCAACTGGCACGGGAGTTGGAGGTTGCCCTGCCCATAGAGTTATCCAGAGAGGAACAGATACGGCTTGTCCGTGCGTACTGTTCCTCTCAATTTGTTTCCAGAGGAATGTGCGCAGACTTCAATATCCATGACACAGGCAGCGGCAACCCGCACGCTCATATTCCAGCCGCAAGATTCGTGCCGTTAATAAGGCGAAGGGTGAACGCGGCGTTCCTCTGACTGTCAATGTTCCATTCGGCTACCGTAAAG
>OIZL01000319.1_pt1 | contig 38566 bp, 34 predicted proteins | sample 1588541 | NCBI WGS metagenome assembly OIZL01 (sample SAMN03283285) | human gut metagenome | biome: human-associated habitat; material: feces | host: Homo sapiens | place: Peru | collected 2012 | reverse complement strand
ATGTTATAACAGTGACATTATTATACATTACGCAGCGCTTTTTGTAAATACTTTTACCTTAAAAATCGGTCGTAAAATTTCGACAAAAAAATAGCAAGTTTAAAACTTACTATTCCTTATTTAATTATTTTTTTGATTTTTTATCTACTAACTTATCTTTTAGTTTATTTTCTCTTTCAGCTATTTTATTAATAAAATCTCTTCTTATTCCAGTTAAGTTATTTAAAAGTCTTCCTGTTAACACAATAACTACTGCAAGATAAATATCAACATTTAACTTAGCACCTATATATACTAAAAACATAGCTGCTAAAGCATTACATATAAACCCTGATAAAAATATATTTAACTTAAATTTCTTTTCAATATTTGCAAATAATGCTCCAAATACTGAGTCTAAACATGCTAAAATTGCAACTGCAATATATTGAGAGTATGAATATGGTACTACAATATTTAATCCAGTTAGAATTCCAGCAATTACAAATCCTATTATAATAATAATTCCTGCCATTATATACTCTCCTTTCTATTTTTCTTTTACACTTGCATTTTTAAAATTTTGTTCTCCTTCATATTTAGGTATTTCTACGTTATTTTGACGTGATACTGTAACACTTACGCCATATTCTTTTAATAAATCAACTACCCCATTTTTTATTGTCATAGCACTTTCTAAATATTGTGCATTTCCTATAGCTTTTATTTCAAAAGGAGCGGCAACTTTTTGATAGTTAACCTGAATTACAGGTCCGACACACCTTATAGCAGATGTAGCAATTATTCTCTGTCCGTTTATACTAATAGCTTCAGCACCTGCTGCCTTTAGTTCATTTACTACAGTTAACAAGTCACTATCATGAACTAATGTATCAGATCTTACACTAGCATCAGAAGTTTTAGTTCCATCATTTAACGTAATTACTATTCCCTCACCTTTTAAATCTGTTACACCAGACATAGCACTTAACGCTTGAATTTGGTCTTTCATAGAAGCAATCAAAGTATTATTTGTTGAAGAATTATTTTGATACTCTTCAACAATTTTAGCACTATCATCATATTTTGATTTTAAATCATCATATTTTCTTTGAAGTGTTACAAGTTCATCAGCTAGTTGAGTTTCCCTTTTTCCTGCAATTAGCTCTTCTGTATCACTCATACTTTTCATTTGTGCTGCAAGCATCATGCTTAAGAAAAATAGTGCAATACCTATTACTGTATATGGTATAATTGAATATTTTTTGAAAACTAAAACAACTTTTTCCCATATTTCTTTAAAGCTTTTATTTTCAATCTCACTTACATTTTCTTCTTTGCTTTTTTTAGTTTTCTTTGCTTTTACTTCTTTTGTTTTTTTAATCTCTTTATTTTTTTCGTTATTTTCTTTTGGTGACACTTCTACTTCGTTTAAAATTTCTTCTTTTTTATCAGCCAAAACTCTCCCTCCTTAAAAAATAGAATATACAGGGTCTGTCTTTGTCATATCAATAACTCCAACACTATCTTCACCTATTTTTTCCAAAATATTCTTAAAAAATGACATTTTATATTTTATATCCGTATCATTTGGAAATATTACATTAAGTTTATCATTTAAGGTTATAGTTGTCAAGGAATTCTCAAAATTTACCTTTGTTATTTTACCATTTATTTTAGAACTTTCAAATTCTTTTTTTACATTATTATATATTTCTATTTTTGATATATCTACTTCTTTTAGTCTAGTTCCTAAAACTGTTTCATCATCAAATATAAAACCATAAGTTAAAAGCTCGTCCTCTTTTTTTTCAGTTATATTTCCTTCTTCTAGAATATATCCTTCTTCGTCTATTTTATAAAAGATATTATGGTCTTTGTCAAAAGCTATAAAATATGGTTTTCTTTCTACCACATTAATTTTTAATTTATTAGGAAATATGATTTTAACACTTGCCTTTTTTACATATGGCAATTCGTTTATATTCTTAGATACTCCTTTTAAAAGCTGAATAAAAATATTTCTTCCTTTTTTCAAATTTCCTTTTTCAGCCACTTCTTCTACAGAGTACTTTTCAGTTCCATTGATTTCAAAGCTTTCAATATTAAAGTATGGTAAAGTACAAAGAAGATATATGCCCACAATAACTATACCAATTATCACAAAAGCCAGTACAATTTTTATTTTGTTGTTTTTCTTTTCTTTATGATTTTTCTTTGTTTTTAAATTCTTTACGTTTTTAATATCTTTGTTTTTTTCGTAACTTTCTTTTTTAGATATATTACTTTTTTTAGGAATTTCATTTGCTATTACTTTATTTTTTTGTACTTTTTTCTTAGGCTTATTAGTTTTTCTTTTTTTATTTGTAGTTACTTCTTTATTTTGAACTGCTTTTCTTTTTCTGCTTGTCCCAACTTTTTTCATTTCAAGTTTTTCCAAAAAAATCACCTACTTAACTACATTTTTTATACATTTATATATTTCTTCACTTACATCTTTTTTTATAACTAACGCTAATTTATTTAAATCACATTTCTTATCAAGCATTTTATTAACACTTTCATGCAAGCTTTCAATATTTAAGTCTTTTTGTTCTAACATTCTAGCACATCCAGTTTCTTCTAGTACTTTTGCGTTATAATATTGGTGATTTTCCGCCGCACTAGGAAGAGGTATAAGTATAGATTTTGATTTTGAAAGTGCAAGTTCTGTAATTGTCATAGCTCCTGCACGTGTTACGCATAAATCTGCCACTTTATACATTTTATCCATTTCGTACACAAATTTTTTAAGTATAATGTTACTGTCTAATGATTTATTTATTTTTTTCTCTAAATTTTCTTTTAACGAAACTATTTCATCATAGTTTTTATCGCCCGTAACTAAAATATATAATATATTATTATCTTGGTATTTTTCCAACATTGAAATTAAGGTTTCATTTACTTTTTGTGCACCTTGACTACCACAAGTAACTAATACTATTTTTTTATTAATTCCTTTTAGTCCTAAGTCTTCTTTGCATTTTTCTTTATCTAATTTAGCAAAACTTAACTCATCAAATTTTGCTGGACTTCCAGTAAATACCACATTATTTTTATATTTTAATCTTTTTTTAGTTTCTTTAAAGCCTACCATCATATATGCTGCTTTTTTAGCAAATAATTTTACAGCTACTCCTGGGTAAGAATTACTTTCATGAAGTATATATGGAATTTTTAATTTTTGGCATGCAAACATAACTGGAACACATATGTATCCACCAGTCCCTATAACTAAATCAGGTTTAAATTCTTTTAAAACTTTTTTTGCATCAGAAATACCAAGATATGCATTTTTCATTTCTTTGAAATTTCTAAAAGTTAAAGAACGAATTATTTTTCCAGTTCTTATATGCGAGATTTTAAAGCCAGCTTCATCTACCAGCTTGTTTTCTAAACCTTGTTTTGTTCCTATAAATAATATTTCTGAATTTTTTTCTTCTTTTACTATTTTTTTTGCTATTGCTATTGCTGGATTAATATGTCCACCTGTTCCAGCACATGCAAATACTACTTTCATTTTAATTCCCCCAAGAATTTAAATTAATTTTTACAGCTTCTAGAAACACTTAAAAGTACTCCCATAGCACATAGGTTTATAAAAAGGGCGGTACCTCCATAACTAAAAAATGGTAAAGGCATACCTGTTACAGGCATTGTACATGTAACAACCGCAATATTTACTATTATTTGAAGTGCAAATACACTTGTTATACCGAGTTGCAACCAAAGAGCCAAATAAATCTTTGGCATTTATTGCAATTTTAAATCCTCGATATATGAAAAACATAAAGAGTCCAAGTACTACAGTTGTTCCAACAAGTCCAAATTCTTCACCAAGCACAGAAAATATAAAGTCATTTTGTGCTTCAGGAAGCCATAAATATTTTTGTCTACTCTGTCCGAAGTCCTCTTCCAAACAGTCCACCTGAACCTATTGCATACAAGCTTTGAGCTGCTTGCCAGTTTCCGTCTTTTATGTCTTCCTCTGGATTTGCAAATGAAAGTATTCTCTTTACCCTAAATGGTTCTGCAATTACAAACGCAGATACTGCCAAAACTCCAATTAAAATTAATGCTATTATATATTTTCCTTTTATTTTAATTCCACTTGCAAATATTATTGAAGCTGAAGCTACTATCATAACTAAAGTTCCACTCATATGTTTCTGTAAAAACATTACAAGCATTACAGTTCCAAGTAGAACAATTGGAACTATGTAGCCTTTTATATTATTCATCCTTTTGTAGTTCTTAGCAATATATGCTGCTGTAACAAGTACTAAGGCTATTTTCATAATTTCTGAAGGCTGAAATCTAAAGCTTCCAAACCCTAGCCATCTTGTAGCACCATTAACATTAACTCCTAGTGGAGTTAATACTAAGATAAGCAAAACAAGTGATACTATATAAAAAGGCATACTCCATTTAGCAAATACCCTATAGTTCATTTTAGATATAATAAGCATAAATACTACACCTAAAATAGCAAATATAAGCTGTCTTGTAAATAAATAATTACTATTTTCGTATACTGTTAATGCGTGATATGAACTAGCTGAAGATACCATTACAAGTCCAAAACAAAGTAGTATTATTATTGTAACAAGCATACCAAAATCTAAGTTTCCTTTTTCTTCTAAACTCTTTCTTTTTAAAACCTTAATTTTATCCATTAAAATCCCCTACTATACTAAGTATGCTATAACTGAACAAATAGCAGTAATTACCCAAAATAAAATTACGACTTTTGTTTCTTTCATTCCACTTAATTCAAGATGGTGATGAAAAGGTGCCATCTTAAATAATCTTTTTCCCTTTGTTGCTTTAAAATATAACACTTGTAAAATTACAGATAATGTATCTATTATACATACAAATGCAACAATCGCAAGATATACTGGCATTTTTAACATTATAGCTATAGCTGCAACTGCCCCTCCTAAACTTAAAGATCCAGTATCTCCCATAAATACATGTGCTGGATTTATATTAAATATTAAAAATGCAAGGCATGTTCCAACAGTTACGCTACCAAGTATTATCATATCTTGATCTGAATTTTTTACTGCTATTATTGTAAAAAATGTCATGATTATAGCTACAACACCAGAAGCTAAACCATCTAGTCCATCTGTTAAATTTACTGCATTAGATGTTCCTAAAAGAATAAATGCTGTAAACACAACAAAAGCACCAGTTGATAATGTTAATGGTTGATCTATAAATGGTATTATTATATCTGTACCAAATTTAAACACATTTAAATATAGCACAATAAACACGGCTGTAACTATAAATAACCCCAAGATTTTCTTTAAAGGAGAAAGTCCTTTTGTATCTTTTTTTATTAATTTCTTGTAATCATCTATAAATCCAATTATTCCAAAACCTAGTATTGCTACAATAGGTAGAATAAGTTCATGATTTGAAACTGCATGAAATCCTAATATTGTTATAATTACTATAAGCATTATTATTCCACCCATTGTAGGTGTACCATTTTTCTTAAGATGTGATTTAGGTCCATCATCTCTTACGATTTGGCCAATCTTAAATTTTTTAAGTTTAGGAACTATTATAATTCCTAAAACAAAAGTAGCTAAAAACGAAATAATTAAATTAAGCGTTTGTGTATTCATATTTTTCTCCTTGTAAAAAATTATATATTCTTTTCTTCCATACTTTCTGCTATTTGTTTTACTATTTTTCTTTCGTCGAAAGGTATTTTTTTGTTATTTTTTAATATTTGATATGTCTCATGTCCTTTACCAGCAATTATTACAATATCATTTTTCCAAGCAATTCTCATAGCAAATTTTATTGCTTCTTTTCTATTTTCTATTACTTTATAAAGTCCCCTTGTTTTCTTAATTCCCTCTTCTATTTCATTCATAATTTCTTTAGGGTCTTCATTTCTTGGATTATCTGTAGTAATAACAGTAAAGTCAGCCAATCTTCCTGCTATTTCTCCCATAACAGGTCTTTTTAATTTATCTCTATTTCCCCCACAACCAAACACACAAATAATTCTTGATTTTGCATGTTTTTTGGTAGCTGTAAGTATTGCTTCTAAACTTGATGGATTATGTGCATAATCTATCATTACTGTAAATGTTTTCCCTATATCTACAATTTCACTTCTACCTGGTACTTTTACATTTGCAAGTGCAAGTAAAATTGCATCCATTTGACAGTTAAATAAACTACATACAGCTATTGCTGCTAAAGAATTGTACACAGTAAAACGAGCCGGTATATTGATATGTATTGTTTGTAACATTTTATTTATATACATTTTATATTCAACATATCCAGGGTTTATACGTATATCTGTAGCTGTTAAATTTACATCATTATCAAGACCATATGTTGCAAATTTTGTTTTTATCATCTTTTTTATTTTTGGAGCATGTATATCATCTCCGTTTATAATAGCAAAGTCTGACATATCGAAAAGTTTCATTTTGGCATTCAAATAGTTTTCCATATTTTTATGAAAATCTAAATGTTCTTCAGATAAATTTGTAAATACTCCTACATTAAATCTAATACCATACACTCTATCTAATTCTAATGCATGAGAAGAAACTTCCATAACAACAAATTCCATACCAGCATCCACCATCTTCTTTAGTAATTCTTGCAAATCTAAAGACTCCGGTGAAGTCCTAGTAGCTTCAATTTCTTCATTTCCATATGTGTTATATATGGTTCCTATCATTCCTGTTTTTTTACCTGAAGCAAGAAGTATATCTCTTATCATATATGCAGTAGTAGTTTTTCCCTTTGTTCCTGTAATTCCTATCATTTTAAGTTTTTGTGCCGGATGATCATAAAAAACTGCTGCCATTATTGCAAGAGCTTTTCTTGAAGATCCTACTTTTATTATAGTAAGATCTTCTTTTTCAAACTCAGTTACATCAATATCTTTTTCTACAACTATAGCTTTAACTTTTTTCTCTACGACAGCTTTTAAAAACTCATTTCCATCAAATTCAAAGCCTTTTATAGCGACAAATACGTCACCTTCTTGTACTTTACTAGAATCGTACTCTACTTTTCCTACGTCTATATTAGTATCTCCGATAACTTCCTTATCTTCAATATCTTCAACTAAATATTGTAATAACATATACCCCTCCATATATTACTCAAAAATATATATAATTATATCACATTTTGAGTTAAGTTGTAAACAACAAATTTTGTTTTAAATTTTAAGGTAAATCAGTTGTACTTACACATTTAATAGTAACAATTGATCCCTTTTCTATAACACTACCAGGTGTTGGATCTTGTGTTAATACATAACCTGAGCCCACTATTCTTGTATTAAGTCCTGCTTTTTTAAACATCTTAGTAGCCACTTCTGCAGATTTATTCCTTACATCTGGTACATCAGTCTTTTGTTTTTCAGAATCATCAAAATATACTCTAACAGTTGACCCCTCCATTAAAGAAGCTCCAGCTTTTGGTATTTGATCAGTTATAACCTTATCATCTTCTAAAGCTGCGTCTGCTTCTATAGTAAAGCCTTTTTCTTGAAGTAAGCTTTTGGCTTCTGAAACAGTCTTAGAAGTAAGATCAGGAACTATCATTTCCTTTATACTATTTTCTTCTAAAGTGTAATCTGTTGGTACATTTAAATATCTTAATGATTCATCTAATATTGAACCTACTACTGGTCCACAAAGAGTTGCACCACCATGACCTGATGGTCCCTTTGGATCATATAGATTTACTACAACTACAAGTTCAGGTGAAGACACTGGTGCAATACCTGCATATCCTGCTAAATATTTTAAATTAGCCCCTCTTCCATTTTCACCAGTTGCTGTTTTTCCAGCCACTCTATATCCTCTTACTGCACCTGATGTAGCCGTACCATCAGTTACTGTACTTTCTAATGCACTAAGTAATGAATCTGCTGTAGTTTTAGACATTATTTGTTTTTGTACTTTAGATTCAATCTTTTTATCATAATTTCCATTTCCACTCTTTATTTCTTTTACTACATAAGGCTGTACTAAATTACCGCCATTTGCAACAGCTGCATAATTTACAGCGGTTTGTAAAGTAGTAATTTGTATTGTTTGACCAAATGAAGTAGTTGCAAGGTCAATTGCAGTCATCGTTTTAGGATCATGCATTATTCCTGTAGCTTCACCTGGCAAGTCTATTCCTGTTTTAGAATCAAGTTTAAATGCTGATAAATATTTACAATATGTATCTATACCAATTCTTTGGCCCACTTGCATAAATACTGGGTTACATGAATTCATTATTCCTTGTCTTAAAGATTCACTACCATGATTTCTTGGATATCTCCAACACTTTATAGTCCAAGTTCCAATTTTCATGCTACCAGAGCAACTAAATTCACCTGCTTTATCTAAATCAGTTACATGTTCTTCTAACGCTGCAGTTGCAGTTACTATTTTAAAAGTTGAACCTGGTTCTTGAGTATCAGATATAACTTTGTTTCTCCACATTTTGTTAAGTTCTGTACTTTTTTCTTCTTTGCTTAAAGTGTCCCATTTTTGCTTTAATTCTTCAGTATAAGGTTCAAAAGGATTATTAGGGTCAAATGTAGGCATAGAAGACATTGCCAAAACTTCCCCTGTTGAAGGTCTTAAAACAACTGCCATACCATACTCTGCATTATTTTCTTTTACAGCTTTATCTAGGTATTTTTCTACGATAGATTGAATTGTGGCATCAACAGTTAAAACAATATCATTTCCATCTACTGGAGCTATATATTGCTCGTTTGTAAATGGAGTTTCTCTTCCTTTACCATCAGTGCTACCTACTATTTTTCCAGGTACACCTGAAAGTTCACTATCATAAGCAGCTTCAACTCCAGCAAGACCTTGGTTATCTGTTCCTACAAACCCTAAAACCTGAGCTAAAAGTTCTGTATATGGATATATTCTTTTTGTATCTTCATCTACTCTTACACCAGATATATTTTCATTATTTATATATTCTAAAACTTTGGTTGCTTTATCTTTATCTATTTTAGTTGCAATAGTTTCAGATGAAGAATTCTTTGTTACTTTTTTTAATACATCATCTTTGTTTAATTCTAATATTTCAGCAAGTTTTGTGGCTACTGCTTCCTTTTTATCTTTATCTATACTATTTGGAACTACAGTAACAACATTTACCGATATACTTTGAGCTAGTACCTTTGAGCCAGTTGCATCATATATAGTACCTCTTTTGGCAGCAACTGACCTTTCTCTTGTTTGCTGATCATAAGCCATCTGTGTATAATGACTTGATTTGATAACTTGAATATATATAAGTCTTATAAAAAGGATAACAGAAAGTATGACACAAGCTATAAGTATTTTAACAATTCTTTTTTGATTTTTTAAAGACATGTATGCCAAAGTTTTCACCTCTTTTTTTCTAATTATATCATAAACAAACAACAAAACCAAGTCAAATTAAAGTTCTAATATATAATACTTATAATTTGTCTTGGTTATTCCTATTTTTTAAAATATCTTAGCGATTGCATCCTTGATATTTTCTACTATTTTTTCAAATACATTAAGAGTTTTTTCTACTTGTGTAGTTCCTTCATCAATTGAAGTGTCTACATATATAGTTTGATTTTTATCAGGTTTTTGCATACCAAGCTGTTGTTTAGCATATGCTTCAATTTTATTTAGATCAGTACCTTGTTCTACATCAATTTGTGAAGAAACAAGACCAGATTCAACTTTGTTAAGTTCTTTTTTTAAATTTTGAACTTCTAAGTTTTTTTCACTAATCATGTTAAAGCGATAAGTTAATATTAATGTCATAGCAAATACGCTTAAAATAAATGCTATTGCAGAAACATTATTTTTTGCTTTTCTTTTTTGCTTTGTATTTAATTTATTTTTTCCTGTCTTAACATTTTTTCTTTTTGGAGCAATTTTTATGTAATTACTATTATACTTTTTAGCTGTTTTTAGACTACGTTCGTAAGTATCGTCATATAGCTTTCTAGCTGGCATTAATATTTCACCTCTTTTTTGCCTTAAGATTTTATCCTTTCAAAAACTCTAAGCTTTGCACTTCTAGCTCTAGGATTTTCGTTTAATTCTTCTTCACCTGATATAATTGGCTTTTTAGTAATAATTTTTCCATATGATTTATAATTGCAAACACATACTGGGAAATCTTTAGGACAAGTACATCTTCCTTCCATTTCCTCATATGCGTGTTTTACTATTTTATCTTCTAGTGAATGAAATGTTATTATAGCAAGTCTACCGCCATTATTTAAAGCCATTATGCTATCAATGACTGCTTGCTTTAATTTTGTTAATTCTTCATTTACTTCTATTCTTATAGCTTGAAAGACTCTTTTAGCTGGATGTTGCTTTTCATTTAATGCTCTTTTGGGCATTGATTCTTTTATAATATCGACAAGTTCAAATGTTGTTTCGATATTTTTCTCTTTTCTTTTTAAAACAATATTCTTAGCAATATTTCTTGAATATTTTTCTTCACCGAAAATTAAAAAATATTCTTGCTAAGTCTTCTTCGCTATAATTGTTTACTACTTTATATGCGTCAATTTCATCATCTTTGTTCATCCTCATATCGAGTTTACTGTCATGCATATAACTAAAACCACGTGTTGGTTCATCTAATTGATATGATGAAACACCTAAATCAAGTAGTATTCCATCCACACCTTCTATATTTAAATTTTTTAGTATATTTAATATATTTGCATGATTGTCATGAACAGTGACAAAATTTGTGAAATCCTTTAATTTATTTTTTGCCGCTTCTATTGCTTCTTTATCTCTATCTATACATACAAGTCGTCCGCTTCCATTTAATTTTTTTAATATCTCGTATGAATGTCCGACCTCCGTCCGAGTAGTTCCATCAACATATATTAGGCCTTTTCTTATATTCAAATTTTCGATACATTCATTAAGAAGTACTGACTTATGTTTAAACTCCATCTTTATTCCTTTTTTCCTTTTCACTATACAAAAACTCTCTTAATAATTATTATTTTTTATAATAATTAAAAATTTTATCTTTTGTTTACTTGCTTTTTTTCTTTGGTAAAATGTAATATATTTTATCGATATACGATTTTGTCTTTTGTAATAACTTTTTTATTAATTATCTTTTGTTTTTTTATTTATCGTACCTTTTAAAGTACTTTTTTCTTTCGTTTATTTTTTATTACAGCTAAAGCTATAATTTTATCCTTTGTTTATTAATTGTTAATTATTTATTTTTTCTTTTGTTTTCTTTATTTTTATTTTTCATTAGTTTAATTTATAGTTAAATGCCTAAATCAGACATTTGACTTGCTATTTCATCAACATTCAAGTTTTCTTCAGAGTTATATTTATTCCATTTTTCTCTATCCCAAATTTCAACTCTTGTTCCTACACCTACAATTGTTACATCTTTTGTAACTGAAGCATAATCTCTTAAGTTTTGTGGAATATTTATTCTTCCTTGTTTGTCAATTTCACATTCAGTGGCACCTGAAAAGAAAAATCTTACGAAGTTACGAGCATTTGTATTAGTAAGAGGTAAAGCTTTAAGCTTTGATTCAAATGTTGTCCATTCATCTTTTGAATAAGCAAAAAGACAGTTATCAAGTCCTTTTGTTACTATAAAAGACTCACCTAAATCTAATCTTAATTTTGAAGGAACACTTACTCTTCCCTTTGCATCAAGACTATGATTATATTCTCCAAGCAACATTTTTCATCACCTCACTTCATACCACTTTATACCACTTCGTACCACTTTGATTTAATTTTAGTATAAAAAAATATAAAAATCAATAGTTTTTAGAAAAAAAGTTAAATTTTATGCAAATTTTTATTATCACAAAAATATATAAAATAACACTTACTACTTTTAACGATATATTTAGAGTGAATTTTCATAGTTTATAATCTATAATTTATTTAATTTATTTTTTTCTCCACTAAAAAAACAAAATACCTAGGAAATATACATTTACCTAGGTTTTATTATTTTTTTACTCATTTCTTAATTTGCTAACTGCATTTTGTAATACATATGATATATACTTTATATCTTGAATTGTATTTCCATCACCCAAACTTATTCTTATTGTACTTAAAGCATCTTTTTCATCTATACCCATAGCTTTTAACACATGCGATGGCATAGTAACAGAAGAATTGCAAGCACTTCCTGATGAAAGACAAATACCATTCATATCTAAAAGTAATAATAAATTTTTGGCATCTATACCTTTTATAGAAAGGCTAATATTTCCGGGTAATTTTTCTTTTATATCAGCATTTATTACTATATCTTTTATATTTTGTTTTATTTCATTTAAAAGACTATCTCTTAAAAATGATACATTTTTATTATGTTCTTCTATATTTAAAGTTGCAAGTTCTATTGCTTTTCCTAGTCCTACTATTCCCGGTACATTTTCTGTACCAGCTCTTTTACAGTGCTCTTGATGACCGCCCTAATATTACAGGATCAAATGTAATTCCTTCTTTTATATATGCTGCTCCAACTCCTTTAGGCCCAAAAAATTTATGTGCTGAAAGCGAAAGTGCGTCAACATTTAATTCTTTTACATCTATATCTATATGTCCAATCGCTTGAACTGCATCCGTATGAAAGAATATGTTATTCTCTTTTGCAATCTGGCCTATTTCTTTTATAGGTTCAATAGTTCCCACTTCATTATTTGCCATCATAACTGAAATTAAAATAGTATCATATCTAATACTTCTTTTTAATTCATTTATATCAATTACTCCATTTTTGTCTACATTTATGTATGAAATAATAAAGCCCTCTTTTTCCAATTCTTTACAAGTATTTAATATAGCCAAATGCTCAATTTTACTTGTTATGATATGTCTTCCTTTATACCTATTAGCTCTAGCTATACCTAAGAGAGCCATGTTATCAGCTTCACTCCCTGACGCAGTAAAATATATTTCACTAGATTTGCATTTAAGTGCATTTGCTACCTTTTTTCTTGATTTTTCAATTGCCTCTTTAGAAATTCGACCAAGAGAATACATACTAGAAGCATTTCCAAAATTCTCATAAAAATATGGCAACATTTCCTGTAATACTTGCTTTTTTACATATGTAGTTGCACTATAATCACAATATACTATTCTTTCCATAAAATTTTTCCTCCAATAATAACATTAATATATAATATGTTTTATTTAACATATTTGAAACCAGAAAGAAATAATATTTTTTAAAGTACAAAAAAGAGAATAGATTTCTTTCATCTACTCCCTAATTATATCTTTATTCTATTGTTTTTATTATTCATTTTACAAAACATTAAGATATTAAAAAATAAACCAAAATTTATAATAATTTAAATATATGTGATAAAAATTTATAGTTTAATATAGCATTTTTGTTTAATAAATTTCTTTATATTTTTATCATCCTTTCCTTCATAATACGATATGAGCAAATATTTAAATTCTTCGGTTAATTCTGCCGGAATTACAATAACTCCTTTACCTTTAGAAATCAAGTAATGATTAACAAATATTACTGATGTTCTTTTATTTCCATCAATAAAAATTTGCTTTTTCATTAAATATAACAATAATTCAATAGCTTTATCAACATCATCTATTTTAAAGTTAAAAATTTCTATTAATTCTTCTTTTATTACTGTTTCAATAGGAAAATCTGGTTGCCATGATGTTCCTCCAATTTTAACAGGAGTGCTTCTTATTTTTCCTGCTGTATAAAAAAATCCTTCCTCTATAAGCCTATTTATTTCACATAGTAAAGAAAAATCTGTATTGCTAAGAATAACATTTTTATTTAATATAAACTCCCAAGCATGTTTAAGATTAACAATTTTCATTATATCTTCTGATGTCATATTATTTACTTTTCTACCTTCAATAATATTTTCTGTATCTGTAAATGTCGTTGCTACGCCCTCTAATATTGCTTGATTGTATATTGTATCAACTAAATGCCTTTTTGCAAAATCAATATTTTGTTGTACTTTTTCTGAAAGTTCTTCCTCTACATAATTTAAATTCTTTAAGCTTTTTGTTACTTCTCTTATTTTCTTTTTTAGTTCCTTAGCTTTAATATTATTATTTAGTATTAAATTATATAATTCCTCGGAATATTCTCCAACATACTTACTTAACGCTACTCCATCTTCTCTATAATGAGTATATAAATATTTTTTTCCCTCTTTTTCTCTTATTTCTACAGAACCATATATGGTGTTTTCAAGTTCATTTTCAAGCAATTGTTTAGTTTTAAGAAGTTCCATTATTTCAATCTTTTTTTCCATTTTTTCCTCCTAATAGATAGTGTGAAACTTTTTTACGTTTTTTCAAGCTATTTGTTTCACATTTATATTATATCACAAAAATCTAAAAATGTGAAACTTTTTTTGAATTTTAGTTCCATTTTGTTTCACATTTTTTATATACTCTACAAAAAACAGCATAGTTTATATAACTACACTGTTTTTATTACTACATATTTTTGTAACACTTCATACAAATTCCATCATCTGAATATTCATGAGCATATGTCCAACATCTTGGGCATTTAACTCCAGAAGACTTTTGAACTTTAACAGAAGTTTCTTTATCTGTCTTTTCTACTTCAAGTTCAGACACTATTGCTACTAATTCTATATTTTTTGCATTTTCTTTTATAAAATCATAATCTTTTTCATTTGCAAATATAACAACTTCTGCATCTAAAGCACTACCTATTAATTTTTCAGCTCTAGCATTTTCAATAGGTTTAGCTAGCATTTCTTTAATTTCAAAAATCCTCTCCCATTTTTGTACTAAAGTTTCATCCATATATTCACTATTTACACTTGGGAATTCTTCAAGTAAGATACTCTTTTTCTTATCATTTCTTAAATTCATATACGAATAGATTTCTTCAGATGTAAATGTAAGTATTGGTGATACTATTCTTGTAAAAGCAAAAAGTATATCATACATTGTTGATTGTGAACTACGTCTTAAAGGATGAGCCACATTAAATGTATAAAGTCTATCTTTTATAACATCAAGGTACTTACTAGAAAGTTCCACTGTACAAAATCTATGTATTTCACTATATACTGAATGATAATCAAAGTTTTCATAAGCATTAGATGTATACTCTACAAGTTTATTTAATTTATACATCATAAATCTATCTAATTCATCTCTTTGTTTATATTCTACATAATCATTTTTAGGATCAAAATCAGATGTATTTCCAATTAAAAATCTTACTGTATTTCTAATTTTTTTATACACTTCAGATATTTGTTTTAAGATATCTTCTGAAAGTCTTATTTCTCCATGATAATCAGATGATGTTGCCCACATTCTTAAAATGTCAGCACCATACTCGTCAACTATATCAAGTGGAGCAATTCCATTTCCTAAAGATTTTGACATTTTCTTTCCTTCACCATCAACAACCATACCATGTGTTACCACTTCTTTATATGGAGCTTCACCTTTAGTTGCAACAGATGTTAAAAGTGATGATTGGAACCAGCCTCTATATTGGTCATTTCCCTCCATATATACATCTGCTTTTCCTTCTGGAAGTCCATATCTTTCATTTATAACAGCTGCATGTGAAGAACCTGAATCGAACCAAACGTCCATTATATCTTTTTCTTTTTCTAGCTTTTTACAGCCGCATGAACATGTTGGTATTTCACCTAGAATTTCTTCAGGAGTTTTTTCAAACCAAGCATTTGAGCCTTCACGCATAAATAGTTCTTGTACTTTTTTTATTGTCTCCTCATTTATATACTCTTTTCCACACTCTGCGCAGTAAAATATTGGAATTGGTACACCCCAAGAACGTTGACGTGAAATACACCAGTCTGTTCTATCTTTTATCATATTTGTCATTCTATCTAGTCCCCATTCAGGATACCATTTTACATTTTTTATTTCACTTAATGCTTTTTCTCTAAATCCATCTATTGAAGCAAACCATTGAGTTGTAGCTCTATATATAACTGGTTTTTTACATCTCCAACAATGTGGATATGAGTGAGTAAGTTCTTTTTTAGCAAATAAATCTTTAGTTTCTTCAAGGTATTTTATAACTTCCTTATTTGCTTTTGCATAATACATTCCAGCAAATCTTCCAGCCTCTTCTGTCATATGACCATGTTTATCAACAGGAACAATTATATCTATATCTTTGTATCTTTTACAACATAAATAATCTTCATGTCCATGTCCTGGAGCTGTATGAACGCAACCTGTACCTGCGTCTAAGCTTACATATAAATCTTTATCAGAACCTAATATTACACGTGATGTTTTATTTTCTATAACTGGATTTAAACAAATAATATTTTCAAGTTCTTCTCCTTTAAACTCAGCTACTATATTCCATTTTTCGTATCCACCAAGTTGCATAACTTGCTCTACTAAATCTTTTGCCATTACAAATCTTTCGTTATTTGCTTCAACAAGTGCATATGTAAATTCTGGGTTTAAAGTTATTGCTTGGTTTCCAGGTAAAGTCCAAGGAGTTGTAGTCCAAATTACAATATATGTATCTTTTAAATCACCGTACTTTGCAAAAAGTCCCTTATCTTCTTTTACTCTAAATTTAACATAAATAGAAGTAGAAGTATCATCTTTATACTCTATTTCTGCTTCAGCTAAAGCTGTTTCACAATCACTACACCAATATACTGGTTTTAAATCTCTGTAAATATATCCTTTTTTATACATATCACCAAATACACCTATTTGTGTAGCTTCAAAGTCCTTATTTAAAGTTAAGTATCTTTTTGTTTCATCTCTATAATCTCCAAGTCCCCCTAAACGTTCAAACTGAGTAGCTGTTTTTTTAACTGCATTTAAAGCAAACTCTTTACAAATCTCTCTAAATTTAGCAACTCCTACATCATCTTTTGTTACTTTTAATTCTTGTTGAACTTTCTTTTCAATTGGTAAACCATGAGTATCCCAGCCTGGAACATATGGACTATAATACCCATTCATAGTTTTGTATCTTATTATAATATCTTTAAGTATTTTATCTAAGGCATGACCTGTGTGAATATCACCATTTGCATATGGTGGTCCATCATGAAGTACAAAAGTTTTACCAGTATTTTTATTTTTTTCTAAAGCTAAGTAATAAATTTTTTCATCAATCATTTTTTGCAAAATTGCTGGTTCTTTTTTGGGTAAATTACCTCTCATCTCAAAATCTGTTTTAGGCAAATTTAATGTTTTTGAATAATCTTTCTTTTCTTCCATAAATAACATCCTTTCTTACTAAAAATTAAAGATAATATAACAAATAAATTATACTATAAAAAATCACACGTGCCTGTATACAAAGGACTACGCGTGATTATACTCATATTTATATAACCATAAAATTACCTTAATATACAACATACCAACATATGTGTCCTTTATAACGAAAAGGATAACGGCGACACTTACTAAGAAAAACTTTTCAGCTAGCAACTCGGAGATGATTTTCAATATACACTACTCTAACTAGGCTTGCACCATCCCTAGCTCGCTTAAATATTTCATATATATTTACTCTTTCTCGTCATAGTTTTTGTATATAATTTTATTTATTATTTACTTGTTTACTATTATATCAATGAATTATGTCTATGTCAAGAAAAAATAACATATTAGTTTTAATTCCTAATATATTATTTTTTAATTTTATTGCGCTTTATCATATATAGTTTCTATATTACTTGGTGTAACACTAGTCCCTATTTTTATATTATTATATCCTTTAAATAAAGATATATCCTGTAATGTTATTTTTTCTTCTGTATTTTTGTCTATTCCAAACAATACTTCCATATTTCTATTACTTAACATTTCTTTAAATTCTGATAAGTTTGAATACGTAGGATCCTGAATATTTATTTGAAGATTATTTCCACTTATAAAAAATGCATCATCAGTGTTTCTGCTTGTAATATATATATTACTTAATCCAATACCTCTAACCCAATTTATTTTTGGTATATATCTAAATTGATTATTTTCATATGTCCAAGCTTCACTACCATTAAAATTCAGCTTTCCAGTATTTCTTACTATGATTTTACTTTTAAGATCTATGTAGTCTACATAGTCACCTATTTTTCTTAAAGGCTCATCTAAATATACATTTGTTGTAGTTTCTTTATATGGTTCAAATTCATCATTTTCATCATCCCCTATTTTATACATCATTTTAAATTTAAGAGGACTATTTATTGTATAACCAAAATTTAAAAATGCTAAAAAATCTGTTACTGTATCCGTAGTTACATAAGTTTCTTTCAAAACTTTACCAGACAGATCTTGATTTCGATAATCCCCTAAATTTATTTTTCCCTGCCAACTATTAGTATCTCCAACATGATAACCTCCAAATGTTATTGTTCCTCCTATATTTCCTTCTAAAATATACATATACACTGTTATTTTAGTACCAGTAGGTATAGGATTTTCAAGTTTATAAATTGATTGAGAAATACCATTATATGCTTTATCTATTGTATATACCTGAGTATCTGAATCATAATTAATTAACTCATTTCCCAGAGATGTAACAGGATAAGTAATATCAGTATTCCATAAATTTTTACCAGTTACTGTTATAGGTATCTTATACTTCCCGTAAGGTTCATACTCTGTTGTGAAAGTTCCTTTTTCTAAAATTATATTATCTAGTTTAGTAATTTCTGATGTAAATCTTATATATGCAGCATTATCATTTGAAATATCAATTTTTTTACCAATATCTTCATAGCACATAACAAAATTTTTATTTTTGTCATATAAACAAACTCTATTTAGAAATTTATTATTACTTATTTCATTAAAACTATATGAATTTTCATTTTCTACTGGAATATAATCTGAAACAAAAGATATAGAGGTTAAATCTTTATTCCCATCTCCCAAAGTAGAAGCTTTAGCTGTACTACCATCATTAAATAACCTATCATTTAATGTTACTTTACTTTTATCAAATAAATTCTTAGTCTTATCCCCAATACTTTCTATTTCTACTGGATTATCTGGAGCTGGTGTACCATTTTGTATACTATTTCCATATATTTTTAAATTCTCTAATTTTCCTTCTACTGCATTTTCTATCTCTATATTTGAACTATTTTCTTCTTTTTTCTCTTCGTAATTTGCTTTTATTCCAGAAAATACTTCATTTGCCCATCCTAATTCTTTTAAATCATCTGATATGTATTCTAAATTTCCTTTACTTATTTTTACTTTTTCTATATATTTATTACTTATACTTCTTAACACATCTTTTATATTTTTATTCTCTTTTATTTCATCCTCTTCTATTAATGTGTTACTGTCTGCATTTAATTTTTCTTTGTTATAGCTTCCTGCTGTTTCTAATGCTTTCTTTTGAATATATAAATTTAATTCTTCTTTTAATGCTGACATATCATTTTGAAATGCTGCTTTTCTTGCATTCTCTATTGGATTATTATTTGCAATTGACAATATTACTGCTACTGCCAAAACTACTATTACTATTATTGTTATTATTAAAGCTATCAATGAAATTCCTTGTTTTCTCTCCATGTATATCATTTCTCCTCTTATATTTTATTTTTCCCTCTTTTATTTATTTTTATTACTTTAGACATTATATAACAAAAGTTTACGCCTTGCAACAACTTTACAATAATTTTTAAAAAATATTATTCAAGAGTTTATATTTGGTTTTCATAATTTTTAACTTTAAATGTAAATTTAAAATTATTTTATAATATTATTCTTTAATTATTGCTTTTTAATATGTAAACATATTATAATATTCTAAGAAAGAGGGATAAAAATGAAACTAAAAAATTTACTTAATAAAGAAATAGAATTAAATAGTGAAGTGAATACAGAAACAGTAAAAGCTTATATATTTAAAGTTTTTGCAATACTTATATTTTCACTTCCAGTAGTTCCTGAAATTATAGGGGATGGTATATATTCTTTAAAATGTACACTTTTTAACCTTATAACTTTTATATCCACAATATTAATTTTACTAATATCAATTTATGAAAGAGCTCGGAAATAAAAAAGGTAATACTAATTATAATCAAAAAATTAAGCCTAATGTATTTGAAATTATTCTTGGAATATACTTTTTATTTGTAGTTCTTTCTTGTATATTCACAAAATATGGTATTTTAAATTGCATATTTGGTGCTAATGGACGTGGTGAAGGTGTAATTACAATATTTAGTTATATTGCAACTTTAATATTATTTTCAAGAGGATTTAAGTATATAAAAGATACATTGATTTTTGCTGTTATAGGTGCGGTAGTTGTTTGTATATATAGTTTTATACAAGTAAACCTACCAAATGGCTACTCTCTTCCATTTGCACATCGTACTTTAGTCCATGTAGCAACTGGAACTATGAGAAATCAAAATTTCTTATCAAGCTATATAATAATATTTTTACCAATGTTTTGCTATTACTACTTAGCTAATGATTTTAGAAAGAATAGTAACAAAAATATTCTAACTTTAGTATTTATTTCTATGCTATTTTCAACTTTGCTTTTTTCTAAAACATTAGGAGGTTATATTACTTTTATATTTATGTTTTTAGTGATTTGTACTTTTTGTGTTATAACATTAAGTGATAAAAAGTACGTTATAAAAAAAGAAATAATTCTTGCTATTTTATTTATTTTAATATTTATAATTACAAACATACTAATAGATAATTCATTTTATAAAGAGTTGATGGGTTCTAAAGAAGAAATTAATAAACTAGCTACACAAGATGAAACTTTTGGTTCTCATAGGTTTCAAATATGGGAAAAAGCCTTAATGGTAATAAAGAATAATTTTCTATTTGGTACTGGACCAGATAGTCTAGACAGAGAATTAAGCAATTTAGATATCTACCTTACAAAAGGCGAAAGTGATGTTTTAAATATTTATAGAGTGGATAAAGCTCACTCTGAATTTTTACATATGGCTGCTACAACAGGAGTATTATCATTGATAGCATATCTTTGTAATATAATTCCTATTTGTTTTATATTACTATTAAAAGTATTAAACGGACATAAATCAAGTATTATACAAAATGAAAAGGAAACAGAAAAAGAAAAAAATAGCAGAATTTTTGTAACCATGATATTTATAGGAATAATAAGCTATTTAATGCAAGGTATGATAAACATAAGCGTAATACAAGTAGCTCCGCTATTTTGGGCAATGCTTGGTATTGGTATAAATATAATTGAAGAAAAAAATAATAATAATATTATACAAAAATAAACTCAAATCATTTTAACGATTTGAGTTTATTTTTTATTAACGAATATTTAATTTTGCTTTGATATCTCTGTATCTTTCGATATCTTTGTTTTCTAGATATCTAAGTAATCTTTTTCTTTTACCAACCATTATTAAAAGACCACGTCTAGAATGTTCATCTTTTTTGTGTACTTTTAAATGCTCAGTTAATTCATTGATTCTTTCTGTTAAAAGTGCAATTTGTACTTCAGCAGAACCAGTATCATTTTTTTCTCTAGCATATGTTGATAAAATTTCAGCTTTTCTTTCTTTAGTCATTTCTTTTTCCTCCTTTTTAAATTTCTCTTGCCTATATCCAAGAATTAATCCGAGGTAGGTTAAATCCTAGAAATAGGTGTTATATATAAATAATTGAAAATATAATTCAATTTATTTATCAATTTTGTTATATTATTTTCCAGCTATATATCCGTATGGATTTACAGGTACACCATTAAGTCTTACCTCAAAGTGTACGTGAGGTCCTGTTGTATAACCTGTCATACCAATTTTAGCTATCATCTGTCCTTCAGATACTTGTTGACCTGCAGAAACTAAAAGTTCACTACAATGTGCATAAAGTGTTGACATACCATTACCATGGTCTACTTTTACATGTAAGCCATATCCTGTTCCCCAACCAGCAAATGTTACAGTACCAGATTTATATGCATAAATAGCTGTACCTATAGCACCACCTAAGTCTATACCTGTATGTCCTGAATATCCCATGTATGCACAGTTTACTCTTCTATTTACTGTTGGCCATACTCCTCCACCTGTAGCAGCAACCTGAGTTGCACCTATTGTTGGTGCTTTTGTAACATTCCTTTTATTTGTGTTATATGTTACTTTTGGAGTTACAACTGGCTTGTTTCTATCAACAATATCTTTTAATATGCTATCTGCTCTTTCGATCGATGTCATCTCACCAAGTTCAGATACTTTTTCAACTTTTACTTCTGTTTTTAATTTAGACACTTCTTTTTTAAAGCTTTCAGCATATTTATTTGCTTCATCTTGAGTATTAAATGTCATTTTATTTTCGCCATCAACGGCTACGTTATATATAGTGTATTCTGTTTTGATTTCAGCTCTTAAATTAGTATAAACATTTTGATTTTCAACTACACTATCTTTTATATAACTAGTCTCAAATGTTGGTTCATAATCTAAATAAACCTTAACGTTTGGATCAATACTTTGCTTTTCAGTTACTAAGTCATTATATACTTCATCAAATTGTTGTTCGCTAGAAAAATATCCAACAAACTTACCATTTAAATAAGCTTTTACAGCTGGTTTATAAGTATTAAGAACTGTTACTAAAACAGCACTAAAAATTAAACCTATTGTTAAAACTGTAAAAAATATAAATCTTAGCGTACTGAGCACGCCTTTTTTTTCCATAACTTAAATTTACACCTTCCTTTTGGCTACGTTTTAATTATAGCATAATTTATCGAAATTGTCAAATTTTTAACTTTTTAGCTTCTCGAAAAATCTTTTTAATTCTAGCATATATGATATTATATGTCAAGCATGTAACAAAAATTTAACATTAATGAAATATTTGTACCTAATACATTAATTTATACATATTTTTATATTATTATTGTATTTTAAGTTTAATTATAGTATAATTTAGTATATAATCTTTGAACATTATTTGATTAAAGATTTATTAAATAGAAATGAAGAAAGGAGGTAGCCACTATGTTACCTGTATGGGCTATCTGGTTAATTCTTTGTGGAGCATTTCTTATAGCGGAGATATTTACAATATCTTTCTTAATGTTTTGGCCTGGTATAGGAGCATTTCTTGCTTTCATAGCTAATATACTTGGATTTAGCTTACCTGTACAAATAGGAGTATTTACAATATCAACTGCTTTAATGATAATTTTTATGAAACCTTTATTAAAAAAATTCATTAAAACTAAAGATGTTCCAATGAATAGTAATGCAATGGTTGGTAAACAGGCTATTGTAATAAAAGAAATTAATAATTTAGAATCAAAAGGTCAAGTGAAAGTAAATGGTGAACTTTGGTCTGCGATTTCTGAAAATAATGAAATTATACCTGAAAATTCTACGGTTGAAATCACTGGAATTGATGGTGTAAAATTAAGAGTTAAAACTACTAACTCTATTTAGTTATATTTTTTAGGAGGATTTATTTATGGAAATAGTTTTTATTATTTTAGGTATATTTATTTTAGTAGTTGCCGCTGCTTCAATAAAAGTTGTAAGGCAATCTGAAGTTCGTATTATAGAACGTTTTGGTAAATACCACAAAACAGCTGAAGCTGGACTTAATTTTATAGTTCCATTTATTGATAATGTAAGAGCTGTTGTAAGTTTGAAACAACAAACAATGGATGTAACACCACAAAGCGTTATAACTAAAGATAATGTTACTATAACAATTGATACTGTTGTTTTCTATCAAATAACAGACCCTGCAAAAGCAGTTTATGAAATTGAAAGTTTACAAAAAGGTATAGCATATATTGCTATTACAACAATTCGTGATATTGTTGGTAAAATGGACTTAGATGCTACATTTAGTTCAAGAGATTTAATCAATACCCAATTAAGAGATATACTTGATGAAGCTACTGATAGATGGGGATGTAAAGTTGATAGAGTTGAAATTAAAGATATCAAACCACCTGTAGATATTCGTGATGCAATGGAAAAACAAATGAATGCTGAAAGAAATAAAAGAGCAATAATTCTTGAAGCTGAAGGTAAACGTCAAGCAGATATTACTCTTGCTGAGGGTAAAAAACAAGCTACTATACTTGATGCTGAAGCTGAAAGAGAATCTAGTATAAGACGTGCTCAAGGTATCAGAGAATCTAGAATTCTTGAAGCTGAAGGTAATGCTGAAGCTATAAAAAAAGTAGCAGATGCAAAAGCACAAGAAATAAATATGGTATATTCTGCTATTATGAATACAAAACCTGATCAAAACTTAGTTGCTTTAAAATCTTTAGAAACATTAGAAAAAGTTGCTGATGGAAAAGCAAATAAAGTATTTATACCTTTCGATGCTACAAAAGCAATGGGAGCTTTAGGAGCTGCCACTGAAATCATTAAAGGAGATTCAAAAACTTCAAAAGAATAGTTTGATATATTTTGATATATATTTATTTAACTTAAATAAATTAAACAAAAGCATGTAGGAAAAAGACAAGAAATATGTCATTTTCCTACATTTATTTTACCTCTTACATATTATTATATATCACTATTTAGAATTAAGCATAACTGGACGAAACCCGATAACATCATAAACTATACCTGCATTACGACTGAATGAAAACACGCCTGCAATTCTAGAAACACTAGCGCCACCCCCACGTATAAACACATTACTTTTAGGAGGTAAAACAAAGTCAGACATACCAAAATCCCAACTACTATCAAAATTACCTACACTAGTAGTAGAAGCAGAACTAGAAGTTTCGTATACAGCATCTCCATATTTAGATGTTCCATAACTCGTATATTTATCTACATATTTTGAATTATTAGAATCATATAACTGACTTTGATTACCATCAGATGTTCCACCTGCGTGTATTCCTGCCACATATTCCCATACTCCTCCTGCCATATCATATACACCATATACATTACCAGTTGTGGAAGCATTTTCTCCACCTTTTTCATTATACTTATATGTTTTTGATATATCTGTTGTGTAACCATCCTTACCATTTAACTCATTTCCACATAATCCAGTTATTGGCGAATGGCTAGTGCTATTGTTATAATATGGGTTATTCCATACTTCGTCATTTTTTCCATATACACTTCTACTTAAGTAAGCTACTGCTCCCCACTCTATATTTTTCATCATATGTGCATCTATATTGTTTGTACTTTCTAACGAATTTCCACTTGTTGTTAAATTTCTGCATACAGTAAATATATTATTGGCAGTTATTTTTCTCCAACTTACTACATTTGGTTTTACCCTTATTTTTAGATCTATATCAGTATCTGATCCTCCATCTATTTCAAGGTCTGCTCCTGTTGGATTATCTACTACGTTTGAACTATTACTACTTGCTTCAAATTTTGCTACCCATATTCCTGACAACTGTTCTCCTTCATCTTCTACTCCATCATTATCTTTATCCCACCAAAATGCTGGATGCACGTTCCAATTTCCTGCTCCAGAACTATTACTTATTGTTATACTACTTCCATCTAAAGGTGTATTAGTCGTTCCTTCTAAAAATTTTATATCTACTTCACCTGCTTCATTGCTATGGTAACCTTCTGTTATACAATACGCATATCTTGGTATCCATACCCAATAACAATCATTTCCGCCACCCGTTGTTTTTATATTTGCCCAATGATTTATACCTTCGGTATAATCATACCAATTAATTGGTTCTTCTTCGTTCAAATCAACGTCTTCCTTAATTTGATATGTATTATCTACTAACTTCCATGATACATAACGAGTATTATTTTTATTAAGTTCACTTATATCTGGCTCATTTGCTGCTATTATTTCTCCTGCTATTCCTAATTCTTTTACCCATTTTTGTTCATCTTCTGTTAATGCATTTCCTCTTTTAAAGTATAAAACTTCATTTTTTACAGTAAATTTTTTATCATATTTGGTAGCAGATGTTAAATCGGATAATTTTATTTGATTTCCTGTTGTTGGATCGTTATAACTAGCTCCGTTATTTTTAGCATAATTACTTGATTTTAACAGCTCCAATTCTTCCTGCATTGCCATTACATCATTTTTAAATCTTGCTTCTTTTGCATTCTTTATTGGGTTGTTATTTGCAATAGATAATATCACTGCTACTGCTAGAATTATAATGACGATTATTGTTATTATTAGCACTATTAGTGATATTCCTCTCTTTTCACTATTTCTCTCCTTCTTCATATATTTTGCCTCCTTTTAAAATTTGATTTTTCATATATTTTTATTATTCTCTTTCAAATATTTCATATACATTTTTTATTATATCTCAAAGTCAAAGTTCTTGCAATAAGTTTACAGAATTTTCTACATATATATTTAAATAATTGTTACTATTCAGACTATAGTAAATTGAAAACGCAAAATTAGTATCTATTAGCACTATAATATACATAATAAATTCAATTTTGTTGTTCTTATAAATTAGCAATATTTGCTTTAAAGTGACTTATACCAATATTTTGACACGATTATTTGAATCTTTGACTTTTACCTAGTCTGAATAGTAACAAATAATTACAATATAGAGACTATAATGCAAAAAGCCAATAGAAGTAAAAATTAAACTTCTATTGACTTTTTATTTAGATATTGTAATAACCAAAATTAGATTAACTCTTACTCTATAATTAAAATGTAATTTTAATATTATTCTAATGTCCAAACATTATTTTTAAATTCTACTACCTTTACATCAGAATTTAATTCTACTATCGGTCTCATATAAGATGCCCAATAGCACCTATCAGCTGTTTCATAATAAATTCTCTCTCCTGAAACATTTCCACTGCCAATAAGATGCATATTAAAATAAACCATATTGTCTTCTCCACCAAAATAAGCTCCAATATAATCAGATGCTAAAAAATAAACAAATTCATCATTAGCACCAAATATAATATCTTTCTCGAGCTTGTCTGCTAAAACCCAATCACTATCTTTTTCATAATAACAATAATTAGCTATATAATTTGCTATCTCCTTTCCATCAGGTGTATTTCTTTTTGATAGCTTTATTCCGAATTTCTTCTTCTATTTTACCTATTGTTTTGGGTTGTTCTAACTTTATATTTTTATAAGAATATTTTATATCAGTCTCAACAAAATATCCATTTTTAGCTCCAGTATATTGTAAAATCTGATTTACATCATCTAAATTTATGCTTCGAGCAATTCCCTTATCCGAACTGTATAATTCTTTGCATAATTCGTTCAATTTTTCCACTCCATTTAAATATCCCTCTGCCCCTTCTAAATATACTGTATCCACTGTAGGCTTTTCAGATATTAATAGTAATTTTCCATCATGTATACCTATTACCTTCCATTTCAAATTAGTTTGCGTTTTATAAGGATCTGTTCCAGGCCTTATATGTTTTTTTGTGTATTTTACACTTGTTGTATTATTTGGTATATAATCTACATAGTCACCTATTTTTAATTCTACATTATCATATTTGATTTTATCTACTGAATTTTCACCTTTTTTTACTAATATGTTTTCTATATTATTACTTTTATTATTAATTACAGTATTATTTTTTTGATTATTATTAATATTAACAATGAATATTATAATACATACTGCAATAACTATAGCAAATACAGATATTCCAATAGCTATACTACTTATACCTCTTTTCATATATTATTCCTCCCTCATACTAAATTTGTATATTACATATCTACATATATAAATATCTTTATATACATTTTTAATTATATATCCAAGTTTAAACGCTTGCAATTAATTTATTGAATTTATATCAAAATAACTTGTAATAAGTGAACTATAATGCAAAAAGCCAATAGAAGTAAAAATTAAACTTCTATTGACTTTTTCTTAATACTTGCTAGCAAGTACTTCACAATAATGTAAAATTTCAGCAAACATCCAATCTGGAAAATGAAACCTAGTTTCTTGTTGAGTATTAATGTACTCTAAGAAATCGGTATTGTATTGAACTGAACGTGCATGCCAGTCACAACACATTTCCATTATATCCAATTTGCTCATATCAATTGGAGATTTAAAATGTTCAGGATGATGAGTATTGTGTTTCCAATGAAGTGCAATAGCATCCCTTTTTATAGGGCTAAGCTTCTTAGTTGGATCCACTAAAGTGACTTTATCATTAACGATTCTAGATAAAGCGTGTAACTCATCTTCATCACTTATTTTACTATTATCATGCACTTTTCCTCTTTCTCTTAAAGCAGCTGCATGTTCAAAAGCACCTTCTGCTTCTAAGTACCTTGCAAGTTTTTGACAACTTTTTAAGGCAAACTCCTTATGTATAATAGTGTCTTTAAACATTTTTTCATAATCAGTAAGATAACTTTCATCTGGATGAAACAAAAACTTCCACATTGACTTTCTTACTCCATCACAATACTGCCTAACATCTGCAAAACCATTACCATTGATATAACTTACAATAAACGTTACTGCTATTATTATCTCATCCTCAAATTCCACTAATTTAACATCTGACATAAAATCACAAGGAATTACTTCACTTGGATTTCTAACATTTGTAATTAGAATTCTAGAATCTTCAATAGGTAAATACTCTTTAAAGTAAAATCCTTCATTTGTATCATCTATTTCTGTTCCTATTAAATATTTTATAGCATACTCTGAAAGTGCAATTTTTTCTTTTTTATACTTCTTTTGATTTTCAGGCACACATATATAATATTTATCTTTTCCTTGGATTTTGATTTCTTCTACTTTAAATTCATATGGAAATTTTTCTAATTTACCAAACTCAATAATCTTTTCATGCCAACATTCCGGCAAAACAATCCGAACGTTTGAAATATTCTTAATACACTTAAGCTTTAACATTTTTTATCCTCCTATATTTTATACTTGTAAATTGTTTTAACACTTTACCACATATTTTATTTAACATAAAATATTATACCACTTTTAATAAAAAAGTCAAGCATTATTATTTTACCTTTATATTTTCTTTTCCAAACGCTATTTGTAGCTTCTCTACTGTATTATTTAAAGTATTAAGCCACATTGATTTATTAAGTAATTTCAATTTATTAGTTCCTTCATAGAAAATATATACAGGACTATTTCCCTTACATTCGCTTTCCATATTTTTTACATATTCAATAACTTTTGGTTCAAAATCTATCTTATCTTTAGGAAGTTTTATATATATTTTTTTAGACATTGCAATTTCTTCCACATTTGACACTAATATTTTAGGCTTTTCATTTTCTTTTATATTAATTTTTCCTGTTAATTTAAGTATTTTATCTTTTACTAAAAGTTCTGCAAATCTTGCAAAAACATTAGGAAATATAACAGCTTCAATTGAACCATATAAATCTTCTATTAAAGCAAACATCATTTGTTTGTTATTTTTGGTAGTAAGAACCTTTCTACTTGTCAAGATTCCACAAAAAGTTTGAACAGTATCATCATATTTATCTAAAACTCTATCTTCATTTTGTTCTTCATTTTCATTAGAACTTAAATCTTTACTTGTTACAGTTGAATTTTTGGAAATATATTCTTTATATTCATCTAATGGATGACCTGATACATAAAGTCCAAGCATTTCTTTTTCCATTTCTATAAGTTCTTTTTTAGATATGCTTCTTCCACTCTTTTTTACTACCATATTTTGTTTTTTTGTTTCTTCTTGAGTGTCAAATAAATTAATTTGATTTATATAGTTATTTCTTTTTGTTTCTACTACATTATCTACAATACTTTCATAGTTTTCTAGCAAATCGTATCTATTAACTTCTTTTTCTATCTCATCAAATGCTCCAGCCATTATTAAACTTTCAATGCATTTTTTATTTACTTGTTCTCCAGCTACTCTTTCACAAAAATCTATAAAAGAGTTAAATTTTCCATTGATTTTTCTATCTTTTACTATTTCTTCTATAGCGTTTACTCCGACATTTTTAATAGAAACAAGTGCAAATCTTATCTTTTTATTTATTACAGCAAACTTTGCATAACTTTCATTAATATCAGGTTTTAAAACCTCTATATTCATTTTTTTACACTCTTCTATATACTCAGGTATTTTATTTAAATTTCCTAACATACTATTCATAGTAGCTGCCATAAATTCATGTGGATAATGTGCTTTTAAATACGCTGTTTGGTATGCTACTACAGCATAACATGCAGCATGTGATTTATTGAAAGCATACTTAGCAAATTCTGCCATCTCATCAAATATTTTATTTGCACTTATATTATCTATTCCATTTTTAGTTGCTCCTGATACAAATATTTCTCTTTCTTTAGCCATTACATCTAACTTTTTCTTTCCCATTGCACGTCTTACAAGGTCGGCTCTTCCTAAACTATATCCAGCTAAATCTCTAAATATTTGCATAACCTGTTCTTGATATACCATACATCCATATGTTACTTTTAATATATTTTTTAGTGATTCATGTGTATATATTATATCATCAGGATTTTTTTTATTTCGTATATACCTTGGTATTTGGTCCATTGGGCCAGGACGATATAATGAAATCATTACAATTATATCTTCTAAAGTATCAGGTTGCATCTTAACCATCATTTGCCTAAATCCAGGACTTTCCATTTGAAACACACCTGTAGTTTTTCCTTCACAAAGCATCTTAAATGTACCCTTATCATCCATTCTTCCGAAATCTACATCAGTACCATGTATTTTTTTTACAAGCTTTAATGTATCTGATATAACAGTTAAAGTTCTAAGTCCTAAGAAGTCCATTTTAAGAAGACCTAATTCTTCCAAAGTTGTCATCGTATATTGAGTAGATATAACGTCTTGATTTTCATAGAGTGGAACATAATCTACTACTGGATTTTTAGTTATAACAACACCTGCTGCATGTGTAGAAGCATGACGTACCATTCCTTCTGCTTTTTTTGCCATTTCAATTATTTCACGCACTTCCATATCAGTTTCATAAAGAGCACTTAGTTCTTTGCTTTCTTCTAATGCTTTATCTATTGTTATATTTAACTTTGATGGTATTAACTTAGCCACTAAATCTGCTTTTTGATAAGATATATCTAAAGCTCTTGCCACATCCCTTACTGCCGCTTTAGCCGCCATAGTACCAAAAGTTATAATTTGGGCAACATGATCTTTTCCATATTTTCTTCCTACATAATCAATTACTTCTTGTCTTCTTTCATAGCAAAAATCTACGTCAAAGTCGGGCATACTAACTCTTTCAGGATTTAAAAAACGTTCAAATATTAAATTAAATCTTAATGGATCAATATCTGTTATACCTATAAGGTAAGCTGCAATTGAACCTGCTCCACTACCACGTCCTGGTCCTACTGCTATTCCTACAGATTTAGCATAATTAATATAGTCTTGTACTATCAAAAAATAATCGATATATCCCATTTTATCTATTACATTTATTTCATATTCCAATCTATCATAAACTTCTTTTGATGGATTTTCTCCATATCTTTTAGGGATTCCTGCATAGCATAATTTTTTAAAATATTCAAGATGAGTTATATCTTCATCAATTTTAAATTCTGGAAGTATTATCTTGCCAAATTCAAATTCAACATTACACATATTAGCTATTTTTACAGTATTTTCTATTGCTTCAGGAACATAGCTAAAAGCTTCCCATTCTTCTTCAGGCGACTTAACATAGAATTCGTTTGTCTTAAAACTCATCCTATTTTCATCACTAAGCGTTGTCCTTGTTCCAATACATAGCAATACTTCATGAAAGTCATAATCTTCTTTTTCTAAATAGTGACAGTCATTTGTAGCTACTAGTCCTACTCCAAACTCTTTTGAAAATTCTATTAATTTTTGATTTACTAGTATTTGCTCTCTTAGTTTATTATCTTGAATTTCTAAAAAATATCTATCTTTTCCAAATATATCTATAAACTCTTTTACTGTTTCTTTAGCACCTTCAACATTTGTATTTACTATTTGTGAAGCTACTTTTCCAGCTAAACATGCACTTAAAGCTATTATTCCCTCATTATATTTCTTTAAAATTTCCATATCTATACGAGGTTTATAATAAAAACCTTCTGTGTATCCCAAAGAACAAAGCTTAGCTAGATTTTTATACCCAGTATTATTCATTGCAAGAAGTACCAAATGATTTACCTCTCCATCTAATTTACCTTGCTTATCAAATCTACTTCTAGGTGCAACATATACCTCACATCCAATAATAGGTTTTATTCCTTCTTTTTTACATTCTTTATATAGCTCAATAGCACCGAACATGTTACCATGATCAGTTATTGCTACTGCTTTCATATTCATCATTTTTACTTTTTTTACGAGTTCTTTTATCCTTATAGCACCATCTAACAAACTATACTCAGTATGCACATGCAAATGAACAAAATCCATATTCTTCACCTTCGCCTTTATTATACTAAAATTAATTTAAAAAGTCTATATTATGACTTAATTATATGCCAATTAAGATTACAAACATTTAAATTTAAACTAAAAAAGATAACTATATACCAGAATATCATCTGCAACTAATAGTTATCTTTTATTTTATATAATAAGCTTTTTATTTATACCTAAACTTTATTTTTCTTTTGGAATATCTATATTTTTTAAGCTTTGATATCCATTTATCACATAATTTTGTTTATCTTTTTTTAAGTAATCTCCTTCAAAATAATATGATATACTTTTTCCATCAGATAGATTTAAAACATAGCTTGTAGCATCGTCGCTAAGCGAAACATCAGTTTTTCTAACAATTTCAATACTTTCTAATGCGTTAACTATCTTCTCTATCATATCTTTATCATAAGTTATATAATATTCATAACCACCTTCTGACTCTGTTATTTTCCTAACTGATGTTATATTTTCTTTAATTTCATTTAATTTACTAATACTAAGTTCATCTATATTTGAACTATTTATATCCTCTTTATTATTTTTAACATTCACTACCAATATTATTGCCATAACCAATATACCAACTATAACAGTTATACCAACAATTAAACTCAATTTATTTTTCATTTCTTTTCTATATACCCCTCTATTTTATTTGTATACATTTCATCAGTTATTGTTTGATATCTATTTCCTGTATAATCATCTGTAAATCCATTATATGTTTTGTATATATCTCCATTTTCTGTGTCATATACTCTTTCATATCCAAGAATTGCATCACTTTGTTTCTGACTCATAATATCATAAGATTTTTGTCTATTTTCCCAAGCATTCATATATGATTCAAATGATTTTTGAATACTTGCATTAAGTGCTAATGCTTGTTTTGTTTGTGCATTTCCATCATCTATAGTTTTAGTTACATACGCATTTGAGAACTCAATGGAGTTAACTGATTGTAATAATATATCTTTGTAATTGATAAACTCATCTTTATCTGCAGTTATAGCCATTATGTCATAAATCATATAATATCCCATATCTGCACCACCTTGGTATTGTGTTCCAAAGTTTACTATTGAAGCCATAAACAAGCCTTCACCATTTTTTTGATTGTCACCTGTAAAAGTCGCTCTTAATACCTTGCTATCTAGTGCTACATTTTTCATAGATGAACTAGACTCAAATTCTTCTTGCTTTGCAAAACTGTTCAAAGTTGGAAATCTAAATGAAGCAAGTGTTGGTTCAATACCATTCATATAACTACAAATTTCACCAAATTTACTATAAAAGCCTTCAGTTGTTGGATTATCTAAAACAACAGCATCAGCAAACAATTTATATTGTGAGTTGTTTCCAGATAATTGATAATAATTTTGCCAAGCACTTTTAGCTGTATTACTTTTTAAAAGTGGTTGCATTTTTAACATTAAAAATACTTGATTATTAGTATCTTGTGGATCATATACTCTAATAGCATAATATATACCTGCTCCTCCTGCTTCAACAGTCCATCCCTGTGGTTTTTTCATAGAAAAAACATCAGTTGAATAATCTTCAAGCGTTAAACTACTTGCTTTAGTCTTTACGATATTAAAATTTGCCTCTGCTCCTGTTTGTTTAGAGCCGTTAACATTCATACCATTTTGATTATTATTTGAATTTTTCATACCCATTTTATCTCCAAAAAACACTACTACCCCCAAAATTACTATTGCTATTATTGCAATTACCAGTAATTTATTCTCTTTTAACTTTTCCATAAATATCACACTTCCTTATACCTCTACAATAAAATTTTATCACATTATATTTTGAAAAGCTAGCCTGTAGCTAGCCAAAATTAAATTTTTTATACATTTTATATTATATTAGGTTATTTATATATATTATTTCAAATTTAAATATTTTTTATTCCATTTTTATTTTATCATAATATTAAGTTTTATTTTAATTTTTTACCAACTTTTCCGTGACTATTTGGTAATTGATTTTTCATAAAAAGTATGATATGCTATTAGCATAAAAAAAGTATTAAAGATTAGATATTTTAAGGAGGATTTTTTAAATGAACTTTTCTAAAAAATTAAACGAGCTTATAGAAAAAATGGATTGTACTTCACAAGAACTAGCGAAAGCCTCAGAGCTTTCTTCTACTGTTATAAGTAGATACAGAAATGGTGAGCGAACTCCAAGTGTAAATGGAACTCAACTTACAAAGTTAGCAAATGGATTATACCAAATATGCAAATCTAAAAAAATAAATCTATCATATGAACAAATATATTCAGAACTTACAAATACAATAAATGGAATTCCTATTGACTCTACAAACTTAAGTAAAAATTTTAACGACATTGTAAACACTTTAAACATAAATATTGCTGATCTTTCTCGTTTTATAAGTTACGATGCTTCGTTTATATCTAAAATTCGTACTGGAAATAGAGCTCCTTCTAAACCACAAGAGTTCATAGATGCAGTTTGTAATTATGTAGTTACTAAATATAAATCAGAAGAAAATAAAAAACTAATGGCTATACTTCTAAATACTGAGTTAGTTAATATAAAAACTGACTCGAACTACCTTTCCTCTTTAAAAGAATGGTTTTCAACTAATTCAGTAAAAACTAAAAACTATATTAACGATTTTTTAAACAATTTAGATAATTTTGATTTAAATGAATATATAAAGGCAATACATTTTGATGAAATGAAAGTTCCTTTTGTTCCTTTTTATAAAATAAGTTCAAAAAACTACTATGGAATAGAAGAAATGAAAAAAGGAGAATTAGACTTTTTCAAGGCTACAGTACTTTCAAAATCTAAAGAACCAATATTTATGTGTAGCGATATGCCAATGGAAGATATGGCAAAAGATGTAGAGTTTGGCAAAAAGTGGATGTTTGGAATAGCTTTATCTCTAAAAAAAGGATTACATTTAAACATAATTCACAATTTGGATAGACCTTTTAACGAAATGATGTTAGGACTTGAAAGTTGGATACCAATATATATGACTGGACAAGTATCCCCCTATTATTTGAAAGGGCTAAACAATAATATATACTGTCATTTAAATTACACTTCGGGAGCTGCAGCTTTGTGTGGCGAATGTATAAATGGTTATCATAATGATGGAAAATATTTTTTAACTACTAACAAAAATGAATTAAATTTTTACAAGAAAAAAACAAATGACTTGCTTTCAAAAGCAAATTCACTTATGGATATATACACTACAGAAAATCAAAATGCCTTTAATGTATTTTTATCTACATCTAGTAAAATAACTGGAAATAGAAAAAGAATTTTATCTTCTTTACCAATTCATACTATTTCAGACAATTTACTTATAAAAATATTAAAAAGAAATAACGTAAGTCAAAGTGATATACAAAAAATTAAAGAAAGTGTAAATGAAAAAAGAAAAATTATGAAAGAAATCTTAAAAACAAATAAATTTGAAGAAGATTTTACAATATTTACAAAGGAAAATTTTGAAAACGCCAAACCTACCCTATCACTTTCTGATTGCTTCTATGAAAAACAAATTGAATATACATATGAAGAGTATTCTGAACATGTAAAGTTAACTCAAGATTACGAAAGTAAAAACAAGAATTATATAATAAAAGAAAGTAATAAACGTACTTTTAAAAATATACAAGTTTTAATATGTGAAGGTAATTTTGTAATGATTTCAAAAGATATTAGCCCATCTATTCACTTCATTATTCGTCATCCTGCTCTAAGAAATGCAATAGAAAACTTTACACCACTTGTTGTTGAAGATTAATTAATACTTGACTTAAATGATATAATATACTTAAGTGACATAACGTCCAAAATAAATTTATTAAGGAGTGAATAAACTTGCAGAAATTTAAAAGAGTTACAAATATATTCAAAGAAGAAAATTTTATTCTTCGGGAATATTATTCTAACACTAATGAATTAAAAGAAACTGGTAGAATAAAATTAAAAGTTATTTCTAAAAATGAGATAATTTTAAAAGTGGATTTAACCGGCAAAAACATACCAACTTTTGTTGAAGCTGTACTTAGACTTCCACACAAAAAGACTTGCAATTTTGCATTTTTAACAGAACCCCTAGATGATGCAAATCTTTTATCTTTAGAAATTACCACTAAACCCGATCAATTAGGAAATGAAGCTTTATTATACTTAAATAAAAGCTCAACTAGTGTAGATTTAAAAGAAGATAAATATATTTCTTTTAAGTTTAATTCCTATACAAATCATAACCGAGCTGGAGAAATAAAGATAAGTTGTATTTAACAAGTTTAATATAATAAAGGAGAAGCCAAAATGACTTCTCCTTTATTATACATTTTTTATTTATACTTCAATTTTATCTTTTAATCTATACAACATATATAGATTTGGTAATATCATTAAAGCATTTGCAATGGAGGAAATAGACCAGACTACCTTAAGTGTCAAAATTGTTCCTAAAAATATACTAATGATATATATATATTTATACACTTTTTCAGCTATCTTGTTATTTTTAAATAAAAAGTTAGTTCCTATCTTACCATAATAACTCCAACATGGAATTGTTGAAATAGCAAACAAACTAAGACAAAATGCTAATAAATACTCGCCATATGGAACAAATGAAAAAGTAATTTTACTAAAACTAATTGCATCTTCAGTTATTTTCCACACTCCACTTGCTACAAGTATTATTCCAGTCAAAGTGCAAAGAACTACTGTATCAATAAATACGCTTGTTGAAGCAATTATACTTTCTTTTTTTACATCTTCTCCATCTACTGTAGCATTAAAAAGAGGTGAACTTCCCATACCAGCTTCGTTTGAAAATAATCCTTTTGATAAGCCTGCATTCATTGCTCTTATCATTAGAATTCCAGATATACCTCCTGCAGTTGCTCTAAGAGACATTCCCTCTTTTACTATCAGTATTATACTAGGAATAATATTCTTTCTAAAAATAATTGTTAAATATATACACATAAATAAATATATAATTGATGCAATTGGAACCAAAATACTAGAAATATTCGCAATTCTTTTTTCATCTCCAAGTACTATGTATGAACATAAAATTGTTGTAATGAAAGCCACTAAATATTTATTAATATAAAAAGTTTCAACAACACTTTCTTTTATGGCATTTGACTGTATCATTGCTCCTATCCCAAATGAGGCTATAATCACAAAAATGCTAAAACATATACTAAGAAATTTATTTTTCATAATATCTCTTAATACATACATCGTACCACCACAAAATTTACCTTTTTCTTTTTTTCTATATTTTAAAACTAAAAAAGTTTCTGCATATTTAGTTGCAATAGCAAATATACCCGATATAAATATCCAAAATATACTACCTATTCCTCCAATAAGTATTGCTGTTCCAACTCCAATTATATTTCCTGTTCCAAGTGTGCCTGCAAGTATAGTCATTAAAGATTTAAATGAACTTATATTTTTTTTACCACTATTACTTGGCTTAAACATAAGCTTAAGTCCTTTAAAAGTGTATTTTTGTGGATTTCTTAGTTTAATAGTAAAATATATATGGGTAAATACAAGCAAAAATACAAGTGGTGCACTCCATATAAATTCTTCAGCTTTGGTTATAAAGTCAAGCATTAAATCACCAATAATAATATATGCTAAAACTAAAAAGTATATAAATACTAAATAATTTTTTAATACTTTCTTAAAATCATCTTTGGGTTAATAATTTAGGAATACCTTAAGTATGTAGAAAAATTTGTGTAAACTATCCAATATGCTCAATACCTTTAATTAAATAATCTAATTAATTTGTTACTTTTATGTTTTTAATTTCACTTACAGGCATGTCTATTAAACTAGATATTTTCTCTATATTCATTCCAGACTTGAGTAATTTTTTTATTATTTCTCCTTTTCCTCTATTTTCACCTTCAGCTATTCCCTCTGCCTTTCCTTCTGCCTTTCCTTCAGCTCTTCCTCTAGCTTCTCCTATTTCCTCTCCTCTATTATACTCTTCTG